>Ga0268261_10000086_pt1 | contig 56847 bp, 54 predicted proteins | sample TergutNc150P1_FD_190353 | JGI IMG/M metagenome (GOLD analysis project Ga0268261, IMG submission 190353) | Nasutitermes corniger P1 segment gut microbial community from laboratory colony in Florida, USA - Nc150 P1 (SPAdes) (version 2) | ecosystem: Host-associated > Arthropoda: Insects >... | reverse complement strand
CCCAAACATTAAGAAATGAGGGTTATTTATTTTTTACCGATTATTATAAATCTATCTAGTAAACTAAAGAACCGCCGTATACGGAACCGTACGTACGGTGGTGTGAGAGGTCGGCTATTCAATTATTGGATAGCCTCCTACTCGATTTTTTTTTTAAAAAGGTTAATTTTTGATGATTGACATACTAAAAAATAACAATTAAAATATTTTAAATATAACTTAGTAAAACGCAGGGAGAATCATGATATATAAAAATTCTATAGACTTAATAGGAAAAACTCCATTACTTGAACTTTCTAAACTTGGACAAAAACATAAAACTGTAGCAACAATAATAGCAAAATTAGAGGGCTTTAATCCAGCAGGTAGCGTAAAAGATAGAATAGCAATGTCTATGATATTAGATGCAGAAGAAAAAGGAATACTTACAAAAGATTCTACAATAATAGAACCAACAAGCGGAAATACAGGTATTGGTCTTGCATTTGTTGCTGCTGCTCGTGGATACAAATGTATACTTGTTATGCCAGAAACAATGAGTATAGAAAGAAGAAATATATTAAAAGCATACGGAGCTGAAATTGTACTTACAGAAGGTACGAAAGGTATGAAAGGAGCAATAGCAAAAGCAAAGGAAATTGCAGAGGAAACAAAAAATCCATTTTTGCCAGGTCAGTTTATAAACCCAGCTAATCCAGAAATACACAGAAAAACAACTGGTCCAGAAATTTGGGAAGATACAAATGGAAAAATAGATATATTTATATCTGGAATAGGTACAGGTGGTACAATTACTGGTACTGGCGAATACCTACGTTCTAAAAATCCTAATATAGAAATAATCGCATTAGAACCAGAAAGTTCAGCTATTATTACAACAGGTGTGCCAGGTTCTCACAAAATACAAGGTATAGGAGCAGGTTTTATACCAGATATTTTAAATACATCTATATATAATGAAGTAATAACAATATCTAATGAAGATGCTTTTGAAACAGGTAGAGATTTAGCAAAAACTGAGGGACTTCTAGTAGGTATATCCTCTGGGGCTGCTGCATGGGCAGCAATTCAAGTTGCAAAAAGAAAAGATAACAAAGATAAAAATATAGTTGTTATTTTGCCAGATACGGGCGAGAGATATTTATCTACAGATATGTTTATAAATTTATAGAAAAAAATCAAAATATAAAATTAGCTCTATTATAAAAATAGAGCTAATTTTACAAAATTAAAATTTTTCCTAAGAAATGGCAACCTTAAATAGACGCAGTTTCTCCTATACCGAATATAATATATGCCTCTAAACTATTCAATCTTTTTATAAAATCCCCACTTATAAGAATTTCTCTAAACTTCTTCACTTCTAGCAAATCTAAATGCTTCTTTTTTACAACAAAATCAAAGCTTTCGGTTTCTAGTTTTACAAAATCCAAACCAAACTTTTTAGCTGCACTCTCGGAACCAATACCACAATCTGCATTTTTGTTTTTTATTGCATATGCCACTTCTGTATTTGTCATTACTTCTCTATCGTAACCGTTTATTTTCTCTTTATCTACATTATTTTCATTTAAAATATAATCGAAAAAATGCCTTGCACCCGAACCATGTTGCCTATTTATATAGCGTACATTCTTCTTTGTTAAATCTTCTACATTTTTTATATTAAAAGGATTATTTTTAGCTACAATAAAACCAACATTTCTTTTAACACCATTTATTATTACTAATTGCTCATTTTCAAACATTTTTTTTATAGTTTCTGGTATATTATACTTGCCTGTTTCTTCATCTAATATATTTACAGCTGCAATATGTGTTTCCCCTTTTTTTAAAGCAAAAAGCCCTGCAAAGCTACCAATATAATTTGTAGATACATTATTTGTAATACCTAAAATAATATCAAGCAAAATATCATGTCCACCAGATATTGTTAATTTATTTTCAAAATTATTATTTGTTAAAACAACATCTACAATATCTCCCATCTCTATACCCTCCGACAAAAGAGGTATACTAATAACACCATCTGCACGAACAAGACCCATAGAAGAGCCGACCCCTTTGTACATAGGAGTAGCTATAATATCATCATCTATTTTTGCCAATTTTACACGTACAAACTCTTTATGTTTAAAAGAAGATACGAGTTTTCTTGTAATTTTTGCTTTTACTTTTTTTTGTTCTATTTTACCATTTAATAATTCCAATATAGGTATTACAATATTTTCAAATGTTACATAGCAAGAAATAGGATAACCAGGTAAACCAATAACAGGGGTATCGTTTACTATACCAAGTATAACAGGTTTTCCGGGTTTTACAGATAAACCATGTGTTATTACTTCTCCTAATTCATTTATAATGTCTTTTGTATAATCTTCTGTTCCTGCACTAGTACCGGCTGATATTAAAACTACATCATTTTTTTTTGTTGCGTTTATAATAGCATTTTTTATAATATCGTAATCATCTTTTACTCTGTCGTATCTATTCGCTAAAAATCCATAATTTTTCAAACTAGCTTCTAGCATATAGCTATTACTTTCTATTACATTACCCAATTTTGGTACTTCATGTATATCTATTAGTTCCGAACCAGTTGGGATTATTGCTACAGTTATTTGTTTTTTTACAAAAATAGTAGTAATTCCACTAGATAGCATTGCAGATATATCAAATGGTCTTATTTTATTATTAGAAGAAAGTACAAGCTCACCCTCTATTATTTCTTCTCCAATAATTCTTACATGTTGCCATGGTTTTGCTGATTTTTTTACTGCTATTTTGTTTTTTTCTATCTCTGTTATATCTTCTATCATTACTACACAATCAAAAGGTTCTTTTAATAAATTTCCTGTATTTACATACAAAAAATCTTTAGTTTCTGTAAGTATAATAGGGTTTATTTCACTAGCATTTTTTATTTTTTCACTATTTGTAATAATTCCGTCCATGGCACAGCTATTATAATTCGGAGATGAATATTTTGCAAAAACAGACCTTGAAAGTATACGACCTAGTGAATTTATTACTTCTATTTCTTCTGTTTCACTTTTTATTTTAATATATTTATAAAAATTTTCTAATGCTTCCTCTATAGGTGTTGTTTTTAAATATAGATTTCTTTGCTTCATTTTTTAATTATTCCAATTCCTTTATAATATTTATAAAATTATTCCGATTTTCTATTGATATACACGTTAACTTATGCACATTCTCAATTCAATTATGAAAAATGTATCAAAAAAAGAATTGAAAGTCAATAATTATACTGAATTTTTTACTTCATTATTGTAAAAAAGTAGTTAAGGCAGGAAGACAAACAAACGGAACACCAAGACTTAAATGTAAAGAATGTAGAAAATATTTTCAATTAGAATATCTAAATAACGGAGCAAAGCCTAAAATCAAAGATATGATATTAAGATTACTGTAAATGGCTCTGGAATAAGAGATATATCAAGAGTATTAGAAATAAGTACAAATACAGTAATATCAGTTTTAAAAAAAGAAAAAACACACTAAGTAATATAAATCCTAAGTACAAAAATAAAAATAAATCTATTACCTTTTTTAGATTTTTTTCTCATACTAACCCAAATATGTCCTTTTGGTAAACCTATTTCTAAATCTGTACCTAGACTATTTTTAAAAATTAATGATTTAAAATTGTAGTCTTGATATTTTCTATCCCGAAAATATCACTATCGCCATATAAATAACGTTGTCTAGTAATTTTTTCATCAACCCATCGAACCATAACATCTTTATCTCCTCTTTTCCAAGCTAATTCAGAAAGTGTTCTAACAAAATCAGCATTATCAACAATTGAACGTATTAATAACTTCTGACCACTTTGTAAATTAATACCTTTTTCTATAATTAAAAGTGCATATTTATCAAGCTTTATCATATATATTTGCTTTCCTCTCGAAATAATTTTTTAAAACAATGGGAAGCCTGCTTGGTCTGGAGTTATATCTCCTAATGGTACTATTTGCATAAACATTACTATTGCTAACATTTTTATTCCTCCTAAAAAACTTTTATCGTTTTGTTATTTAACATAGTATTATAAAACATACTATTGTCAATTTCGTATGTTTGTTAATCAATTAAGTATAAAATAAGTATATATAATACCCCTACCCCCATGTCAAATGTTAGTTTGTGGAAATTATGTAGCTTGTAAGTATTTTTTATACATGATTAATAAATTAAAATATGGTATAATTAATAAAACTGATTTTAAAAAAGGAGATATTATGCTAAAAGAAAAAGATAAAGCTCCAAACTTTACATTAAAAGATACATATGAAAACGATGTAACACTTTCGGATTTCATAGGAAAAAAAGTGGTTATTTATTTTTATCCAAAAGATTCTACACCGGGTTGTACAAAACAGGCTTGTAATTTTAGAGATAATATAGAAAAATTTGAAGAAAACAATATAGCAGTAATAGGAATAAGTGCAGATGATGCAAAAAGTCATAAAAAATTTACAGAAAAATATAAATTACCTTTTACACTTTTGTCAGATACAGAAAAAGAAGTTGTAAAATTATATGGTGTTTGGAGAGAAAAAATGAATTTTGGAGTAGCTGCTTTTGGTATAGTTCGCACTACTTTTATTATTGATGAAAAGGGATATATAGAAAAAATATTTGACAAAGTAAAAGCGAGTATTAATGCAGAAGAGGTAATGGAGTATTTAGGAGATACAAATGTTTAAAATAGGTTGCCATTTATCAATGAGTAAAGGTTATTTGTCCATGGGAAAAGAAGCACTTAGTATAAAAGCCAATACTTTTCAATATTTTACTAGAAATCCGAGAGGTGGAGCAGTAAAACAACTCAATCTTGATGATATAGAAGCTTTCAATAATTTAACAAAAGAACATAGTATGTTTCCACCACTAGCACATGCACCGTATACATTAAACCCATGTGCAGAAAAAGAAAGCATACGAGAATTTGCAAAAATGGTAATGGAAGATGATATATCTAGATTGGAACATATTCCGGGTAGTATGTACAATTTTCATCCTGGTAGTCATGTAAAACAAGGAGTTGAAATTGGTATACAAAAAATAATAGATATACTAAACAATGTTCTAAAACAAGACCAAAAAACAATAGTATTATTAGAAGCAATGTCCGGAAAAGGTACAGAAATAGGTAGAAGTTTTGAAGAATTAAAAAGTATAATAGATGGTGTTAATCATTCGCATTTAATAGGTGTTTGTATTGATACTTGTCATATATATGATGCAGGCTATGATATTGTAAACAATTTGGATGGTGTTTTAAACGATTTTGATAAAATTATAGGATTAGAACGAATAAAAGCGGTCCATGTTAATGACTCTAAAAATCCATTTAAAAGCCACAAAGATAGGCATGAAAAAATAGGAGATGGTTTTATAGGAAAAGAGGCATTTGAAAGACTTATAAATCACCCATCTTTGAAAGACTTACCTTTTTATTTAGAAACTCCAAACGATATAGAGGGATATGCAGTAGAGATAGAAATGTTGAAAAATATGAGAAAATAAAAATAAAGGCGTGCTGTATGTTATTAATAAATTAATGAAACACGCCTTATTGTATATTTTAGTTATCTTTATATTTTCTCCAAAATTTATTAGATTTATAAATAATCTTAAACATAGCAATGTTAGAACCTAAAAAACCAAAAAATATTGCAACAATGTTTTGAAATCTAGGATTTTGTATATAATAATTTATATTTAAATTATCTACAATAATAAGAAATAAATTTTTTCTGCCATAAATAACGCTAGTTATATTATCGTTTTTAGATATTTCTGTACTCCACCTTAATCTATATGTATTTTGTAATATTCCTATCTCATAAGCAAATACTTTGTATACATCTTCTTTTGAAGATATAATAATGTACGAATTTTGTACATTATTATATCTTACAACATTTTCACTATTTAATTTTAATTCAATTTCACTAAATGGAATAGTGTATACAATTCGATTTAATATTAAAAGAGCGAATATTACAAAAGTTGATGTTATAAAAAGTGATGCAAGTAAAGAAAAAAAGATTCTTTTTTTACTTGTCATGAATTACCAACTCGAAACAGACCAATTAGTTATACCTCCATAAATTGGACTTAAAGTATGCATATGAACTAAATCGGCAAAAGAAAAGAAACCCCAAATACTATTTGTATTCCATTCAACTCTCCAATGCCAAACAGATTCTACTATTTCATTATTTCTTAAATTACTATTCAAATTATGAAAAGTTGTTTGTACAAGTCTATCATTTTGACTTGCATAAATAACAGCACGGTTTACTAATACATCGTTTTGATATTCATAAAAGAACATATCTTCAATTGAATTTTCAAAAAATCTTATTGTGTATGTTATACCCTCGAATTCAAAAGAATTAATATAATGGTCATTTCCATCTTCATCTTCATCTTCATATATACTTAAAAAATTTGTATCTATTTCTAGTTCTGAAGATATAGCGGGTGTTATATAATTTAATACTAATATTATTGTTAGTATTAAAGACAACATTTTTTTTCGTCTTTTTCACGATATTTCCCATTATTTTCTATATTTTTTAATCTTCTTAGTTATGTATTCTAATATCATTTATTTTAATTTAGATACAAGATATATCGAAATTTCAATTATGATATTTTTTTACACAATCGTTTGTTATTTCCTTTTGATAAAACTTATTATATATGCTATTATGTAGTAAGTTGTGTCTAAAACGTTTCTTGTCAGGTTAGATTTTGGACACGATTTTTTACATTATTTTTTAAAATGAAACTCCGTCGTTTTTTCAATATCCCCTCTTATTTACAGTATAGATATTAAAACGGATTATCCTAATCAATTTACATATTTATTATCATATCAAAGATATACAAATCTCATATGGATATCCCTCTGTTGAAATTATTATATAATATTTAATTTAGGAAGTCAATGCTTTTTTTTATATTTTTGCAAATTATTTTATTTTTTCATAAATTAATACTTTCTATACCAAAATTTAAAAAAACATTAAGTTTTTAGTACATAAATTAATTTATAAATTTTGAAAAACGAAAAAAGAGCTATCTTTAAAAAAATTTTAAGATAGCTCTTTTTTATTCTAACCTCCAATAGTAGGGTCGCAATCTTGATACCACGAAAGAGCATCCAAAAAATCGCTTTCTTTAAAATCTGGCCAATAGCTATCTACAACATACATATCTGCATATACAGATTGTATAGGCAAAAAGCCACTTAACCTTGTTCTGCCACCCCATCTTATAATCATATCCATTTTAGAAATCTCTTTCGACATTATTTCTCTTATATCTTTTTTGGAGATACCAGCTTCTATATCTGCTTTCCAATCGTAATTTATAAGAAAATTTATATTTATGTTTCCATCTCCAAAATACATACGTTTATTTACATATGGTAATAATTCTTTTGGAAAAAGATGAGAATTTGAATTTCCAACAACTAAAATATTTGCATTTTTATTTGCAACTTGGTTTACAGAATCTATACAAGCTTGTGTAAAAGAATCTCTCTGATATTTTGGTCTTTTGTTATTATCTTTTGTAAAACCATAAAAAGTTACTTCTTTCACTCCGTATTTTATCATTAAATCGCATAAAACAACTCCGGGATTTACTCCATATTTATAACCTTCGTTTTTTTCAAAATTGTTTTTCTGTGCCCATCTTCTGTTTCCATCTGGTATTATGCCTATGTGTTTCGGTATCTTATTATATTTTTCCATTTTGAAATTATATCGATTTTTGTAAGTAATGTAAATAGTAATATAAAAAAGCCGTAAAATAAAAATCATTTTACGGCTTTAAAAAATTATATTTTAGGTTTAGAAAAAAATAGACATAGTTTTAATATATATCTATATCTTTAGGTATAATAAATCCTGCAATTATATATCCTAGAGCATAGGGTACGAATCCTGTTGCAACCATTACTATAAGGCTTATAATACGTACTATAGTGGCGTCTAAATCAAAATAGTCTGCAATACCCTTACATATTCCTAAAACTTTTGCATCTTCTGTAGAACGGTATAGTTTTTTCATTTAATATCCTCCTTATGTTTTGAGAGTTTAGATAAAACCTTTTATTATTTATTTGGATAAAAAATCACTTATTAAACTACATACTTTCGATATATAATTTTCTTCCAAAGCTGAAAATCTATTCAAAAAAGGACTATCTAAATCTAGTATAGCATAAATATTATTATTTTTATATACAGGAACAACTAGTTCTGACAAAGTTTTAGAGTCACAAGCTATATGACCTTCAAATTCGTTTACATTCGGTACATTTACAGTTTTGTTTGTACGTACAGCATATTGACAAACACCTGCACCAGCTTTTATTCTTATACAAGCAGGATTTCCTTGAAAAGGACCAAGCACTAAGTCTTCGTCTTTTAATATATAAAAACCTACCCAATTTAATTTTTCCACATAACAATTAATTATAGCAGATATATTTGCTAAATTTGCAATAATATCATCTTCAGTATCTAAAAAATCTTTTATAACATTAATCATAGCTATATAATTTTTTTCAACACTCTTATTTTTAACTATAGTTATCATTTTTATTTATAGTCTCCATCGTTTCTAAATTTCCAAGTTCGAAAGCAAAATTGTACATATTTTTTTAAATTCTCTTATATTTTTTTCGTCTATAGTAAAGTTATAAATTTTTTTTATTTCCGAAGTTAAAATATAATGTATAGAATTTTTTATATCGTTTGTAATTAAAATTTCAGATACTGTACTTTGTATTCTATTACCGTATATATATGGCTCAAAACCAGTTAATTGCAAAAATTTAATAGAAAATATACAAAAAATCAAATCATGATTTATGTAATTTTTAGAAAGAGCTTTAAAAGAGATTATAGACAAAAGTAATATATTATTGCTTTCTTCCTCATCTATAACCCCTTGTATATATTTATCTATAATTTTTGCAATTTCGTATGCAGACATAAGAATATCGTAGTTTAGACGAATATTATAAAAATTTTCTATAAGCTCTATTTGTGTAAGAGAATTAAAATTATTTCCTTTATAAAAAACAAAGTCTACGTAAGAAAAAATTTCTGATATTACAAATTTACTTTTAGAATTTTTTGCTCCTTTAGCCCTTACAACTATTTTACCAATATCTTTTGTAAAAATTGTTAAATACTTATCTGATTCCGAAACCGGAACTTCTTTTATTATAATTCCTCTTGCTTTTATTGTGTATGACAAAAATTCACCTTTATAAAATTATGAAAATTCTTTATTATCTAAACTACTATAAACAAATGAACTTACTATTGTTGATATAGGAATTGTTAAGAATATACCTGCAACACCAATCACAGCTCTTAATATTTCTGTTACTATCATTTCATGATGAAAAATATCTAATACCGAAACAAACCTTATTATTAGTACTAATACAACTGTAAGATAGCTACCTATATATGCTAAAACAAGTGTATTCGACATTGTACCTAAAATATCTTTTCCAATTTGTACACCAGAGTTGTAAATTTCTTTAAATGAATTTTTACCAGCTTGTCTTAATTCCCAAAGTGCAGATGAAATACTTATAGAAACATCCATAATAGCACCAATAGAACCTATAATAATACCTGCAAAAATTATAGCCAAAACATCTATATTTTCATTAAATGTAAGTAAATCGGCTGTTTCTACTCCAGATATTCCAGTTAGTCCTATAAAATAATTCATAATAATAAGCAAAACAGAAGTAATACCAATAGACAAAAGACATGAAATTAAAGCAACAACAGTTTTTTTCTTAAAACCTATTACAATAAATAATGTTGTAACAGTAGAATATACAGAAACTAAAATAGACCATAAATATATATTAGCACCGTATAAAATAGCAGGAATAAATACAAGAAATATAGCTGCAATTGTTAAAGCAAGTGAAATTATTGAATTAAATCCCTGCATTTTTCCAAAAAAAAGCATAAGAATAAACATAATAGCTATGAATATAATTAAATAATGTATTCTTACAAATCCTACAAGTTCGTATATACCATTCGCTTCGTTGAATTGCAATAAAACTGTATCACCTTGTGATACTTCTCTACTCGGCATAATATTCATATCTGTTAAAGTTTGAATGGCTATTATTTCATCATTTGTATCTTCTACTAATGCTAAAAAATATATTTCTGTAGTAATTGTATATAGTTCTTCTTCGTTTTCATAATCTTGACTACTAGATAAAATTGTTACAATTTCATCTGTAAAAATAATATCTAAAACCCTTGCTCTATAGTTTGGTACATAGTCTATAATTTCTTCTTCCATATTTGCATGGAAATTTTGCCTCAAATTATTTATATAAATATGTCCAAAAAATAGTATTAAACAAGATAAAACTATGGTAAAAATATAAATCAAAAACTTCATTAATTTTTACCACAAATATTTATTGCTACTTTCAAAATATTTTCAAAATTCGGTTTTACTTTTTCGGATATTTCTAAAACTTCTGTATGCGATAATTTTTGCGATGATATACCAGCTGCCATATTTGTAATACAAGATATCCCAAGAACTTTTAATCCGGAATGTGAAGCTACAATTGCCTCTGGTACTGTACTCATACCTACTGCATCCGCCCCCCATTTTCTAAACATACGTATTTCTGCAGGTGTTTCATAACTCGGCCCACTACACATCAAATAAATTCCCTTTTGTATTTGTATATTTTTTAACAATAAAGAATTTTCTAAAGATTTTATTAAACTATCTGTATATATATTTGAACAATCTGGGAATCTTGAACCAAATTCATCTAAATTTTTTCCTATTAAGGGATTATTACCAGAAAAATTTATATGGTCTGTTATAATCATAAAATCAGATACTTTAAAATTTTCATTTATTCCACCTGCAGCATTTGTAATTATTATAGATTCTATATCTAGTTTTTTCATTATTCTTATTGGTAGTGTTATTTGTTCCATTGTATAACCCTCATAATAATGAAGACGACCTTTTACCAATACTAAATCTATATTTTCATATTTACCAAAAACAAATTCCCCTTTGTGTCCTACTACTGTAGATATTGGAAAATTTGGTATTTCTGCAAATGGAATTATTGTTTTTTCTAAAATATTGTCTGCAAAGTCTCCAAGGCCACTGCCAAGAATTACTCCTATTTTGGGTTTGTTTTTTACTTTTTTTGATATATGCAAAATAGTGCTATTTATTAAATTTTCTATCTCTATCATAAATATTTTAATTCCCTTGTTCATAATTGTGATATACATTCTGTACATCATCATCATCTTCTAACAAATCTAACATTTTACCCCATTTTTTTATGTCGTCTGGATTTTCCAAACTTACATATGTTAATGGTTGCATCGTTATTTCTGCATAAAGTATATTATATTTATCTTTTAATTTTTCCAAAACTTTTTCAAATAAAGATGGGGATGTTATAATTTCAAAACCTTCTTTTTGTGTTATAAAATCTTCTGCACCAGATTCTATTGCAAACATCATTAATTCATCTTCTTCCATTTTTTCAGACTTTTCTATTGCTATATGACCTATTTTTTTAAAAAGGAAATCTACAGAACCAACTTGCCCCATATTTCCACCACCTTTTGTAAAAGCTGCTCTTACATTTGCGGCTGTTCTATTTCTATTATCTGTAAGAGTTTCAACAAGGACAGCAATTCCATTTGGACCGTAGCCCTCGTATGTTATAGATTCATAATTTACATCATTTATTTCACCAGCAGCTTTTTTAATTCCTCTTTCTATATTATCGTTTGGCATATTGTTTGCTTTTGCTTTTGCAACGGCATCTCTAAGTCTAGAATTTGTATCTAAATTTGGTCCACCTTGTTTTACAGCAACTGATATTTCTCTACCTATTTTTGTAAAAATTTTGCTACGTTTAGAATCAGAGCGTTCTTTTTTATGTCTTATATTTGCAAATTTCGAATGTCCTGCCATTTTTTAATCTCTCTTTATTAGTGCTTTTACTTCGTAAAAGTAGCCAAAGCTACCAAACTTCTTTTGGCACATTTTGTTTATATTTTTATTATTAAAGATATAGCTAAGCTCCTTAATTATAAAGAACTTAGCTATATTTATTATATCAAATTTTCAAAATAAATTCAAAACACTTTAATCTTCTTTTGGTAAGTCTAATATAGTAAATTTCATATGTTCACCAATAAGCATTACTTTATTCGCATCTGGTAATGTTACTATATCTGTTTTAGATGTTTTTGTTCCAAAGTCTACAAATATTAAGTTTTCAGTATCAGATGTATTTTTTAATACATGAGCACCTTTTTCTCCTGTTGGAAAACATAACATATCACCCTCTTTTACATCTCTTTCACCATCATGACATCTTAGGAGACCTTTACCTTTTACTATATAAAAAATTTCTTCGCTTTGGTCATGGTAGTGATAACCAAAAGCATATTTTCCCGGTGGTACTTCTATAAAACTTGCACTACATTTATCTATATTTTCTCCTGCTACAACTTCTTTTACAGAAAATATATTGTCTGCTCCTCTATCGTATAATATTGGCTCTATTTCATTTAAGTTTTTTATTATTAAATCTTTCATTTTATCTCCTTTTTATTTTTTAATTTTACGGATTTATTAAGTTGGAATCGTTTATAGATATTTCTATTATATCTCTTATGTTAAACGGAGTATTGCCAAAATTTATAAATATATTATTTCCCCATTCTTCATGTATTGATGCCCAAGCATGGATTGGATTTATTGTAATAGATTCTGTAGATGTAGTAATAACAATTTCAAACATAGAACTTGATATATTACCATCTGTTATATTAAGTAGCTCCAATATATTTCTCATCTCTTCTGTATTTTCAATTAAAAACTGTATACTATCAGGTACAATATTTATTTCAAATATATTAATATATTGACCATTTACTTCTATTTGTCTATTTTCATCTATAAAAATACTGTTTACAATAGCAGGTGATGAAAAATTAAAAGTAGAGTTAATAGCAAATTCTTCACTTCTATTTGTAGAAATACCTATAGGAAAATTTCTAGGAATTTCATTTTCTATATATAATACATAGTTTGTAAATTCTATATCATCTATGCTTATAAAATCTTCATCTATATTTCTATATGACAAAGAGGCGAGTGTTTGTAATGAATTTATATTTTCAAATGTATTATCAAAATCAAATGCAACACCAAAAATATTATAAAATATTCTTTCTACACTTGGGAAATGCAACTGTTCTTGTTCAAAAGAAGTTTGTAAAAATAATAGGTTCTCTATCCTTGCAATATTTGTTATATAGAGTAAATCTTCATATACAGGTATAGATATTTCACCAAATTTTAAAGCACCGAAATATTCAAAAATTTCATCTGTTTCTTCGAAATTCGTAACTTCTGATAATGTACTAGACCACGATGCACCAACATTAGAATAAGTTATATCTTCGATTGGTATAAAAGTTGCCTCGTGATTATTTAAAATCTCTCTAAGGTTTATATTTATAGTATTATTTTCTTCTTCTTGAGAAACAAATAAAGATGTTAGTGTAAAACCTAAACCTTCTATTTCATTTATATCTTCTACATCTTCTACAAAAGTGTGAGAAAAAATCACAAAATACAAAGTATTTGTATCTATATCTACATAACTAGAAAAAGCATTATTTTGAAAATCTATATTGTCAATTAAATCTAAATCAATGATTAAATTTCTATCATTATTTAAATTTACAAAAACTAAACCACTCCCAAAACCACTACTTTGTGTTAAATCTACATCTTCACTAGATATAGATACAAAAGAAATAGTTTGTATACTATCAAATCTTTCTTCTATAAAACTTATAGTAGAAATAAGATTTATAGTAAAATCTCCACTTATAGAAGTTTTTCCAATTTCTTTTATATATGGAAGTAAATAAGAAGTAGATGCCCCAAATTGCATACGATACACCCACTCTATAGCCGTTTCAAAATCCGACCTTAAAACTCTATCGAATATACCACTTTCTATAGCTTCTTCAGAAACAACAACCTCTGTTAAAAAGAAATTGTTACCATCGCTATAAAATAAACCTGCAATATGAACATATATATCTAAATCTGTAAAAAAATCTATTGTAAAACTAAAATTATTATTTTCAAGTACAGATACATTCCAATCGTATTCAGAAACTGACAGAGTGGTATATTCCAAACTCATATTATCATATACATTAGATGTATTTGCATAACCTAGAAAAATATTAAGGTTATCCATATTAAAAGAAGCTTGTGGATTTATTCTAATTTCAAAATTAATATAACCTGAACCTATATTAAAATCTAAAATTTCAAAATTATTTATATCATGATTTATTATAACAGGATTAGGATATGTATTTGCAAATACAGAAATTTGTGGCAAAAAAACTAAAATTATTAAAAATATTGCAATTGTTTTTTTCATTATATCTCCCCATAAATTTAAAATGATAAAATATTAGCCTGCAAAAATACAGGCTAATAAAATTATTCTTATTCTAATGGTCTATGAAATGGAACAAAATTTTCATCTGATTGAAAATAACCTTCTATTTTCCATATATTTTGAGTATCTTCATAAATTAAAAAATACAACCAATTCAATCTACCCAAATTTGAAAAATCTTGATAAACATATGCAATAGCATAGTTTTCATGTATTTCTATATCTAATAGATTTATATCAGTTTGAAAAATATCATTTTCAGCATTTAAACGAAAATTTGTAATAAAATTGTTATGCTGAATATGAAAAGGATTTCTTTCTAATAATTCATCTGTAAGAAAAATCCTTTGTATACGAATTATTTCAGAAAAAAGTGCCTCGTCTTCCACAGTACCACTATACAAAAATGTCATTACATTTAAGAAACTGTTCATTAAATCATAAGGATTTTGAGGATACTCGGTTTCTATTTGACTTAAAACTCGGAACATTTCATTTGGACTTATTTCCACTCTGGCAGGTGTTCCAGAGGGTACAAACCTAGAAAGCAAAAAATATCCAACAGAAGAACCAATAATAATAGCTATAAGTATAACCCCTACTAACCTTCCTTTTTTCATTACAGTAATTCTTCTAATATAGCTTCTTTTGGGTAAGCACCCTTTATTCTTTTTAGCTCTTCACCTTCTTTGAAAGAAATTAAAGTTGGTATGCTAGAAACACCAAAACGCTTTGCCAAATCTGGCTCGTCGTCTACATTTAATTTGAAAATCTCTATATCGTCATTTTCTGCTGATAATTCGTCTAAAACCGGTGCAAGCATTTTACAAGGGCCACACCAATCTGCATAAAAATCAACTATAACTGTTTTTTCTGGGTTATTTACACTTTTTTCAAAGTTTTCTTTACCGATTTTTTGAACCATGCTGTATTCTCCTTTGTTGTTTACAATATCTAGGATTTATTATATCATTAAATTCATTTGCTAGCAAATATTTTTATACATTAAAGTTAAAGAAAGCTGTAAGCAAATAAATATAAACATTTAGTTAGCTAGAACACACTCTAAGATGATTTTACGATATAATTAATAAGGTTGATAATGATTGATTTTATAAATGGAAGTACTATAGAAAATGCGAAAAAATTACTTGGTAAAAAACTTTTGATTAAACGCCTTAATAAATGGATTGGTGGCTATATTGTCGAAGTTGAAGCTTATTTAGGAATACAAGATGAAGCAGCACATTCTTACAAGGGTAAACGTACACCGAAAATAGAAGCTATGTATCAATCAGGAGGAACGATTTATGTTTATACTATGCACGGTCATAATATGCTTAACATTGTAATGAGACCAAAAGATGTTCCTGAAGGTGTTCTTATTCGTGGTTTACAACCTACAGATGGCATTGAATTAATGCAATTATATAGGCAAGTCGAGAAGTTTAATCTTACTAATGGTCCGGGGAAACTGACAAAAGCACTTGATATTACAAGAGAATTTAATGGCAAAACTTTGAATACTGATATTATTCGCTTAGATGAATTAAACAGTTTGATTCCTAAAAAAATTTGTGTTTCACCACGCATCGGTATTCCAAACAAAGGCAAATGGACTAATGAGCCACTGCGTTTTTACGTTGATGGGAATCCTTATGTTTCAACTTTACCTAAAAAACAAATGAAAGATACACATACAACTTGGAAATATTAAATCCCTTTTCTAAAAAATAGTAGAAAAGGGATTTTTTAATAAAGGGGGGGATATTAATTTGACTGCAGATTTGCATTATACATTACTATATAGAAAAATTGCAAGTGGGAAGTATAACCTTTTTTTGCTTTTGTCTATAAAAATCAATATTCATTTTTTGTGTAAAAAAGTATTGACATTTATCTATTTATAATGTATACTATCAAAGTTGTTAATTATTAAACTTATTTGTGAGCGTAGCTCAGCTGGATAGAGCGTCTGACTACGGATCAGAAGGTCGAGGGTTCGAATCCTTCCGTTCACATTTTACCACTTATCATAAGTGGTTTTTTTTTGCAATTTTTCGTAAAATAAATTAAAATATAGAAAAGTATAAAAATACAACTTTAGAGCAAAAGGAAATTAGTATGAAAAAATATAAAATGATATTTGTAGATGTAGATGGAACACTATGCGATGTAAATCATAAAGTAAGCGAAAAAAATAAAAAAGCAATACATAAAGCAATAAAAAATAATATAGATATTGTATTGTGTAGTGGTCGTACTCCTGTATCTTTAATTACTATTTGTGAAGAAATAGTTGATTACAATGCAAAATATTTTATAGGTTTTAATGGAGCAAGTATTTTGAAAAATAATCCCATTACAGATGTGTATAAAAATACTTTGGATAAAGATTTATCACTAGAAATATTAGAAAGATTAGAAAAACACGCTAAAAATGATTCTGATATATGTATTGCTACATACCCGAAACCAGAACAAATAATAATGCAAAATGCACCAGACAATTTAGGGTCTATTATGGACAAAGAAATTGAAAAAATAAACATAAAAGAAAATATATCTAAACATATAAATACAGATGTAAGAAAAATAATGGCAGTATCTGAAAATGAAAAATTGCAAAATATTGCAAAAGATTTTAAATCTATAATAAAAGATAGGTATACAATGGTTTTTACTAGTCCTTATATATTAGAATTTGTACCTATAAATGTAAATAAAGGAAGTGCTATTTCTTTTCTTTGTGAACATATAGGTATTTCATTAGATGATGTTGTTACTTTTGGTGATAGTTTTAATGATATAGAAATGATAAAACTTGCAGGCCTTGGTGTTGCTATAGAAAATGCTGTAGAAGAATTAAAAGAATGTGCGAATTATATAACAAAATCAGATTGTAATAATTCAGCATTAGAAGAACTTGTAGATTATGTTATAGAGCTTAATAATAAATAACAAATCGAATATCCTATTTGGGATAGAATATTTATATTAAAATATTAAACAAAATTAGATATTTTTATAAAATATCTATAATTTAGCGAAACAAGATGAAAAAGTAATATTTTTACCTTGTTTTACTATTTTTCTTGCTATAAACCGAAATCGTATTTATTACCTGTCTACTTTTGAGACTATTTTCCAATATATTATATAATTAAATACAGAAATTTGTTTTTAAGGAGTTTTGATATGTTACTTTCTTTTAAAGTTAAAAATTACCGTTCTTTTAAAGAAGAACAAGAAATATCTTTTGTTCTCAAAAAAGATGAACACATTGAAAAAAAACGTAGGTTTGAAGTCAAGACAAAAAATGGTACAATCAGGGTTTTAAAAAATGCTGTTATTTTTGGTGCAAATGCTAGTGGAAAGTCAAATATTTTTAAAGCTTTGATAGATTTCAGTAATATCGTATTAATTCCTTCTATTAGTAATGTTTTTGGTTTGCATACAGACACTTTCGGACGTAACGGTGATAATACAAAATTTGAAATTGAATTTTTAGAAAACGAGTCAATTTTTAAATACATTTTAGAGTACAATTCTGAAAAAGTTATTTTTGAAAGTTTACATCAAGATGGTGAGATGATTTTTGAAAGAAAATTACAAGAGTTTTATTTTAAAAACTTAGAAAATCCTATTTCAGATTTGTTGAAAACCGTTAGAAAAAATACTCTTTTACTTTTTTTCGCACAGTATAACAACTTGCCTTTATCTAAAATTGCCTATGCTTGGTTTTATAGATTTAGATACGGTTCGGAAAAAGGTCTTTTAGATGTATTACAGTTAGATGAAGAGTTTAAAGAAAAAATTCTTTATGCTCTTAGATTTTCTGACTTTAATATTGTAGATATTGAAATTGAAAAAAATATGAAAGAAGTTAACGACATTGTTATTGAGCAAAATTTGGAAAATATATTTAAAAATGAATTTGGTAACGTAAGATTGGATAAAAATAAACAAGAAGTTGTTGAAATTTATTTTTGGCATGAAAACAACGGCAAAAAATTTAGACTTCGTTTGCAAAATGAAAGCCATGGAACACAGAAATTTTTTAATTTAGTTTTGAGTCTTTTAAATACTAATTCTAAAATTGGTAATGTTATTGTTTATGATGAATTTGACTTTTCTCTTCATGAAGAATTAGTACGTGTTATTATAGTTGAGATGTTAAATAACGAAAATAATCGTATTCAGTTTATTTCTACTTCGCATAACAGTAGTTTAATGAATTTTCTGCACAAACATCAAATTTATTTTGTTGAAAAAAATACTGAAGGGGAAAGTGAAATTTTTAAGCTTTCTGATTTTGAAGATATAAAGAAAACACGTTCCGATTCTAAATATGCAACTAAATACAAAAAAGGGCTTTTGGGAGCTTATCCTGTAATCAATGAGGCAGGCTTAACTAGTATTTTAGGTAATCAAAATGATTAAAAACATTAGAAAAATCAAAGAATTTTTTGAAATTTTTGTTGAAGGTGAAACAGAGGAAATTTACTTTGATGCATTGAAACAACTTAATGAATTCAGAAATTCAAACTATAAATTAAAAATTATTAATTGTAAAGGGCAGAGTAATCTTTTAAAAATTGCTCTAGCTGGGAAGAATGGTAAAAAACCTCTGAGTTCCAATGTAGCTTTTATTTTTGATAAAGACCACATTTCAAAACAGGAATTTGATAAACTTATGGAAAAGAAATATACAATAGGTTTTTCAAATCCTAAATTTGAACTGTGGCTTTTGGCTCATTATGAAGAAATTCTTCCAGCAAAAAGTTATTCTAGTGTTGAAAACGATTTAAAACATAGTTTCCCTAATTATTCTAAAAAAATTATAAAATAGCTGAATTAGCCAAAGACTATAAAAAAGCAATTGAAAATGTAGGCACACTTAAAAATCCTAGTTTTGACAGACCTTGTACAAACATTGGTTCAGTGCTTGTACATATTTTAGATTGTAGAAATATATGTTAACAGGTATACCCCAAAGGTAAGTTTTCAGCCATTTTTTGTAAGTTGTTTGACCAAGTAGCTGATACCTTTGGAGAATCTACTTTTGTTATTAAAAAATGACATATTTGTTATTTTGAAAGATAGTTTTTTTGTTGGTCTGTTAACTCAGATATATTTACATTTGCTTCTTCGAAAGGTTTACTGTCTCGTATGTATCAGCAAACATTTTAGAAAAAGGGTCGTTTGCTGTAGATACTGACAAATGTGAGCTATATAACATAAGTTCTGTTATCTTCTAAAACTTAATTTTTTCCAATTGCAATTTTTTTAGCTTCTTCTTTAGAAAGTTTAGAATTAACTTTTCCATCTTCAAAACCTAGTATCCAAGCAAGTGCAAAACCGCCAATCAAAGCCCCAGTAGCTATTATCATCATCCAAACCATTTCTGTTATGTTGCCATCTAAGCGGATGTGTCCAGTAAAAGCAAAAATGCCAAGACCAGCCATAGAATAAGCACGTATCCCAAGACCCATAGCAATAGCACCTGCAATAGATGCAACTATACAACTAGCCCAAAATGGTTTTTTCTTTGGTAATGTTATACCGTATATAGCTGCTTCTGTAACTCCAAATATTCCGCTAATGAACGCTGGTATGGATAATTCTTTTAATTTTTGTTCTTTTGTTTTTAACATAACAGCAAGAACAGCTCCTGTTTGTGCCCAGCTAGCACCAGCAGAACCCACAAGTAATCCTGTTGGCTCTCCACTTGCCATTTGGATAATAGCAAAAGGAATTATAGCCCAATGCATACCAAACATAACCATTATTTGCCATCCGAAGCCAAGAACTGCACCAAACAATATTGGACTAATATCCATAAGGAACATAAAGCCGTTACCCATTGCACTAGATACCATATTCATAACAGGACCAATTATTATAAAAGTAAGAGGAACTGTTATAAGAGCTGTAAAAAAAGGTACTAAAAATAATTTTACAACATCTGGTAGTATTTTTCTTAACCAACGTTCTACATATGAACCAAATGCAGCTGAAGCTATTATTGGCATAACTGTAGAAGCATATCCCGCCATAGGTATAGAAAATGGTATACCAAAAAAATCAAGTTGACCAAATGTAGCAGTAGCCGAGCCATCTAAAAATCCTGGGTATACAAGAGCAGTAGCTATCATCATACCAATAAAAGGAGTCCCTTTGAATTTTTTCATTGCTGTGTAACCAATAAATATAGGTAAGAACATAAACAAACCATCACCAATTGCATTGATTACTGCATATGTTGAAGTTGATTGAAATTGGTAGCCCAAAGCAAAAACAAGCACTGCCCCAAGACCTTTTATCATACCAGAAGCAGATAATACAGCAAGTATAGGTGTAAATATGCCACTTATCATATCTACAAAACGGTCGAATAAATTTCCCTTTGGGCTATCATTATCTTCTTCTAATACTGGTATTACACCTATAACTTCGTCGACAGCAGATTTTACATCTGAAACATGGTTACCAATAACTACTTGATACTGACCACCAGCTGACAATATTTTTATAATACCCTCTGTATCTTGTAATTTTTCGGTATCTGCCTTACTTTCATCTTTTAATTTGAATCGTAACCTTGTTATACAGTTGGTTAAACTAATTATATTTTCCTTTCCTCCTACACCTTGGACTATAAGTTTTGCTAGATTTTCGTACTTGCTCATTAATACACCCCCCAATTAATAACAGTTTTGTTTTTAGTTAAAATTTTAACTAGTAATTTTATTTTAACACATATTGCGAATTTTGTAAATAGAATTTCTAAAACATCAAATTAGAAATGAAATTTTTTTCTTTTCTTAAAACAAAAGTAAAACATTTGTCAGAATAAGAAAAGCAAAAAAACAAATAAAAAAATTCTATTCTGAATATTTACAAAAATCTTTTTAGGAGATTTAAGATATTCATAAGTTATTTTTAATATAAATTTATAAAAAAAACCAAAACATTTTCATTTTAAAAAGTTTTGGTTTTTGCAAATATTTTTATTTATTTTTTATATCAATTTTAACAATATTTCGTAAAGTTTATTTTACTGTGCTGGTGGTCTATCTTCACTGCCACCACCACCACCTATCCAATCAAAAGGTTTAATTAAATATAAAAAAAACATTTAAAAGCCCTCCCATCTTTTTTCATAATCTTCTACTACTTTTGACATTATTTCATGAAGTTTATTTTCACCTAATTTTTTTAACTTATCTAAACCTCTATTTATAGTATTTTTATCTTCAAAGAATAGACCTTTCCTAACAAGAATTGCACATGCATGTAACTGGAAATTGTGTTTTTCACAAAATTTTAATGCATCATTTAGTTTTTCTTTAACTGTATCAGAATCGTCATCTACTTCAAAAGAATCCATTCTTAAAAATCTTACTGAAAGAGTATTATAAAACCAAGCTGTAATTTTATTAGTCCACTTAGGATGATTAATGCTATATCTTTTAAGTTCCTCTAAAGCATATTCAAACAAAGCTATAGCTTGCTTAACTCTTCTTGTATAAAGAATACTTACAGATAAAAATTCCAAATCTCTAACATTCAACCCAGCAGAATTTTCAATTCTAACAAAAATTGGCTCTGCAATGTTACTTAATCTTAGAAAGTTTCCCAAAGTATTATCATGAGTGGCTTCTTCTTCGTGAAGTATGAGTAAACGTAAACCATCTTGAAGTTTATCGTCTATCATATTAGTCGCATCTTTACTCATATGTTTCAAAAATTTTTCTTTTAATATTGCAATTTTTTCTGTTTCGTGATTTCCTTCAAGGGAAAATAATTCATCTAAAAGTTGATTTTTTATAATATCATTTTCTGTTCTTTTAGCTTCATATGCCACACTCAAAGTAATACACCTCCTCTGTATTTTGATTAGCCAATAAATTTTTGCTACAACTTTTTTAGTATGTAATTTTACATTGTTGTACTTTTTATAGTTTCAAAAGTAATTAATGGCTTATGAATATATTGTATCACATAAAAAGCTATCTTTCAACATATTTTTTGCAATATTTTCTTGGTAATTTCTGAGAATTTGATTTGCTATTCTAAATCTTTTGATATGTATTATATTGTTGCTTCTCCTCTTGTCTATCATCTTGAATTGCTTTTCTGCTATTTTGGCACATGACTTTAGACTTAGTTATGTATCAAAATAGCATATAAAGAAATTCAAGATGATGTATAAGTAAAGAAACAACAATAGAATGCATATCAAAAGATTTGGAATAACAGATAGTTTTACGTGAAAGTCTTTTAAGTCTAGTACGAAAAGTTAGATGTTTACGTTCAATCTTTTGTGTATTTTTCTTACCAGTAGTTAATATATTGGAATGAATAATATCGTGATATGCAAAATTATTATCTGAATAAACCATGTTTATATTTAAATTTAAAGTATCTAGTAAATCTAATAATTTCCAAATCATATTATGACCTCTATTTCCTAGAACAAAAGCAATTACATCTCCATTATCATGATTTATAGCGTGCCAAAGCCAAGAAGGTGTCTTCTTTGAATTAACACGCATCCACATTTCATCTATTTCTAAATGTATATTAATAGCTTTATTTTTATTTTTGTACTTAGGATTTATATTACTTAGTGTGTTTTTTCTTTTTTTAAAACAGATAATACTGTATTTGTGCTTATTTTTAAAACTCTTGAAATATCACGAATACCACTGCCGTTTAACGACATCTCTATTATTAACCTCTTTGTTTCTGGTTTCGAACCGTTATTACTATACTCTGCTTGAAATCTTTTGTTACAATTTCTGCACAATAATGTTTGTATTCCTTTTGGGTTTTTACCATTTTTACTTACTTTTTCACTATTACAATAAATACATTTTATTTTTATTTTTGACATAATATAATTTCCTTTTTAGATTATTATACTCTTTTTCTAAACTCACTTAAAGTGATACTTGACCTTGTTTCCAACAGGGTCATATGAATATGAAGTAGCTTGTCCGTTTGGATTAGTAACCCCAATTGCATCATACCTGTAGTTCGTGGTATTTCCAAGTGCATTTGTTTTGCTTGTTACCTAGCCCACCCTGTTATATTCATAACACTCTGTATTACCTTCCGCATTTGTTGAGGTACTTAAATTTCCGTTTGGAGTATAGGTATACGTTGTTTTATTTCCGTTTGGTTCTGTCCACCAGACAGCAGTTGTAAAACCTATTCTATTAGGATGTGGTAAATTAAATATATGTCTTTTATGGCTTACAGAAAGAAGTATAAAACTAGAAGAGGGTATTATAACAGCATTTAGCAGGTACGCAAATGTATATAAAAAGCATATTCAAAATTTAAAAGAAATATATTCTTGTACGAAGTTATATTAAACATGATTTTATAGAATAACATTATAAATTGACTATACATCATCATATTCAACAATCAAATGTTACTTTATGGAAATTATATTGTTTGTAGTTATTTTTAATAAAACAACCCTGAAATTATATATTTGAAAAATAAAAAAAATATGTTATAATTATTATGTTATTTGCTTTAATTTTTTTTAAAATAAACCAATTTAACCTACATATATTATGATTTTTTTGTTAACATTTTTTATGAGTTAATTTTAAATTATAATTTTTTGTAAATCGATGCTTTAACAATTAGATAAGGAGATTAAATTGAATTTAGAAAAAAATTTGCAAATAGTAAACACGAATATAGCAGAAGCTTGCAAGCTTTCGAATAGAAATAAAAAAGAAATAAGTATAATAGGCGTTACAAAAAATGTTGATTTAGAAACGACAAAAAATTTAATAGAAAAAGGAATAATACATCTAGGAGAAAATAGACCTATACCTTTTTTAGAAAAACATGAAGCTTTTAAAAACATTACAAACAAACCAATATGGCACTTTATTGGTAATTTACAAACAAGGCAAGTAAGAAAAGTTATAAATAAAATAGATTATCTACATTCTCTAGATAGACTATCTCTTGCAATTGAAATAGAAAAATATGCAGAAAAAGAAGTGAAATGCTTTATACAAGTAAACACTTCCTTAGAAAAAACAAAACAAGGGATATATCCAGAAGAAATTTTAGATTTTATAAAAAATATATCTATTTTTAAAAAAATAAAAATAGTTGGACTTATGACAATGGCACCGTATACAGAGGATGAATCTATATTATTGAATTGTTTTGAAAAATTAAAAATTTGTCTAAATAAAATTAAAGAATTAGACGAGTATAAATTTGTAAGTATTGGTTTATCTATGGGTATGTCGAATGATTATAAAATTGCAATTTTAAAAGGTGCTACATTTATTCGGCTTGGTACTTGTTTATTTGAGTAATTAAAAAAATTATTATATATGTTATTATATGTGGGTATAATTTACATGAAAGGATGGTATTATGAAAGATTTAGATAATTTAGAAAATACAAATGATTTAAAAAATTTAGATGATAACAAAGTACCTAACTTTATTATATGCGATGATATAAGTGAAAGCACAGTAGGTACTACTAGTTTAGAAGAAAAAAAAGTATTGTATCCTAATAAATATGAATCAAAACAAACTAAAGAAAAACTTAAAAAAGCAAAATACAGCAAACTTAAAATTGCATTTATAGCGTCTGCCGTCGTTTTGGGTACTTTTAGTCTTGGTGCTGGCATTGGTGTTGGATATTCTGCTATAAATAGATTTTTTGTAGGAGATACAATAGAAAATTTACACATGAGTTTACCTCACCACGAAAATGTAGTTGTTAGAAATGTTTCAGATTCTCTTAGTATGGTATCTGCTGTAGAAACTGTAAGAGATTCAGTTGTTAGTATCAACACAACTAATGTTGCTCAAGTATCTAGCCGATTTATAAATCCTTTTTTTGATAATGATAGAGAAGTTTCGGCTGCAGGTACAGGTATAGTTTTTCACCAAGATGAAGAAAATGTATATATAGTAACAAATGAACATGTAATAGAACAAGCTATTTCTATAGAGGTTTCTTTTGATAGAAACCAAAGGGTAGAAGCTTTTGTTATGGGAAGAGATGCGGTTTCTGACCTTGCTGTTTTATATATTCCTTGGAGTTCTTTACATGAAATAGATATAAATAATGTTACTATTGCAGAATTTGGAGATTCTTCCGAAATGCAAATAGGAGAATTTGTAATGGCAATAGGGAATGCTCTAGGACAAGGTATTATTACAACTATGGGTGTTGTTAGTGCTACAAATTTACAATTAGAAATAGATAACAGACTACTTTCTGTTATGCAAACAGATGCAGCTATAAATCCGGGTAACAGTGGCGGTCCTTTAATAAACTCACGTGGTCAAGTTATTGGAATTAACACTGTAAAACTATCAAGACCAAATGTATATGGTATGGGATATAGTATAACATCAAATGTTGCGATACCTATAATGGACAGTATAGTAAATCAAACCCAAAGACCAATGCTTGGTATTAGTGGTAATGATGTAGCAAATATTAGTGATAACTATAGAGATTTACTTGGTATAGAATTTAACCACGGAGTTTTTATAAGGGGTATACAAAGAAATAGTGGAGCATATAATGCTGGTCTTATGCAAGATGACATTATAACACACTTTGATGGAAATAGAGTTATAGATATGGTAATGTTAAGAGAGCTAATCTCAGACAAAAACATAGGTGATAGAGTAGTATTAAGAGTGCTTAGAGACTCCGAATTTATAGAAGTAGACGTAACATTCGTTCAATTTTAATTATTTAATTTATATAAAAAAAGATAGTTTTTTTCAGAAAAACCATCTGAAAAAAACGTACAAAAAATTAATTGAACTGTTTTGATTTTTTGTAATTATAAATGAATAAGAGCTGTGTGCTTTTAAGCACATAGCTTTTTGTATAATTAATTAGTAAAAGAAAATGAATATTCTCTACTTCGTTTTATTTTACAGTTTTTTCGAGTGTTTTTTTGAAAAGAAATCCTTTAATTAAAACAAAGAAAGGCAAAGGAATTATGGATATAGAATTAATTCAAAAAGAAATAAAAGATGGAAATATAAAACTTACAAATTTAAAGGAGTCTCTTTGACATAGAAATTCAAAAATCTAAATTGAAAACTTTAGAAGAAGAAACATTTTTACCATCTTTTTGGGAAAACACAGAAAAAAATAAAAAAGTTTTAAATCAAATAAAAATTATAAAATCTTCTATATCTAATTTTCTAGATTTAGAAAGTAAACTAGAAAATTTAGAAATATTATTAGAAATTTTAAAAGAAGAACAAGACCAAGATATTTTTTCTGAAACCATGTTAGAAATAGAGAAATTCAATAATGCTTTAAAAAACTATACAATACTTTCTTTGCTAAATTGCGAATACGATATAAACAATGCTGTATTAAGTTTAAATGCTGGTTCAGGTGGTACAGAGGCTTGTGATTGGGTAACAATGTTACTTAGAATGTATACACGTTTTGCAGAAAGACATGGTTACGATATAGAAATTTTAGATACAACTATGGCTGAAGCATCCCTTGTGAAATCTGTAACCATAGAAATAAAAGGAAATTATGCCTACGGATATTTAAAAGGTGAAAAAGGTGTTCATAGATTAATAAGAATTAGTCCTTTTGACTCTTCTGGCAGAAGACATACATCTTTTGCTTCTTGTAGTGTTTTACCAGTATTTGAAGATAATTCGAAAATAGAAATAGAAGAAAAAGATTTAAAAATAGACACTTATAGGGCAAGTGGTGCCGGTGGTCAGCACGTAAATAAAACAGAATCAGCAATAAGAATAACACATATACCAACTGGAATAGTAGTACAATGTCAAAATGAAAGAAGTCAGCACAAAAATAAAGAAAGTGCAATGAAAATATTGAAATCTAAAATTTTCGAGCTAGAAAATGAAAACAAAAAAAATAATCTAAAACAAATAAAAGGTAATGAATTAGACATATCATGGGGGAGTCAAATACGTTCTTATGTTTTTAATCCTTACAGCCTTGTAAAAGATCATAGAACTTCTTTTGAAACAGGTAATACAAAAGCTGTAATGGATGGAGATATAAATGGTTTTGTAAATAGCTATTTAGAATTTAACAACAGGAAAAATTAAAAATTTTTAAAAAATTGAAATTAATATAGAGGGTGTGATAATAATCCGTGAAATAATAGTAGAGCATTTTGATTCAGGAGGTCGTTTAAATAAATTTTTACAAAAATATTTAGATAAGGGTTCGCAAAGTTTTATATATAAAATGCTACGAAAAAAAAATATAGTTTTAAATAATTCAAAAGCAACGGGTAGTGAAATTCTAAATTCTGGAGATATAATAAAATTATTTTTATCAGAAGAAACTATTTCAAAATTTAAAACTCCAAAATTAGAAACAGAAAGTATTATAAAAAAAATAAAAAATGTCGATGTATTAGACATAATATATGAAGACGAAAATATATTAATAGTAAACAAGGGTAAAGACAAGCTTTCTCATCCAAATAATGAAAAAAAAGAATCTCTTATTGATGATATTTTATATTATTTGAACAATAAAAATACAGTTTTTAAACCTGCTTTAGTAAACCGTTTAGATAGAAATACAACAGGAATTGTAATATGCGGCAAAAATTTGAAATCTGTGCAATCTTTGAACAAAGCAATACACGATAAAACGTTAGACAAATACTATATTGCGATTGTTTGTGGTAATTTAAGACAAAAAGGCGTATTAAATAATTTCTACGAAAAAGATACTAAAAATAACAAAATAAAAATTTTTAAAAATTCAGAACAATTTATTATAAATAACGAAAATATAGGATTAAAAAATTCAAAAAGTGAGATTATTACAGAATATGAACCACTTGAGGTATATAAAAATTTTACACTTGTTCGTTTAAAATTGATAACAGGAAAATCTCACCAGCTAAGAGCTCATATGTCAAGCATTGGTCATCCTATTCTTGGAGATTTTAAATATGGAGATTCTTATTACAATAATTTTGTAAAACAAAAATTTAATATTACAAGTCAATTATTACATTCAAATTTTGTACATTTTAAAAATTTAACGGAACCACTAAAATATATTAATAATAAAAATTTCGAATCGGAAATTCCGAATGATTTTAAAAAGATTTTTAAAAGGGGAGTATGTTTAATTTAGAAACCGAAACAAAAAATATCACTATTTTAGTTATAGATGACAGTAAATCAAATATAATTGCACTAACACATATTTTAAAAGATAATTATAATGTTCTAGCAACCAAATCTGGTAAAACTGGTATTTCTATTGCTATAGACCAAAAGCCAGACATAATACTTTTAGATATCATTATGCCAGAAATAGATGGCTACGAAGTTTTAAAAGAATTAAAAAATAACAATGCAACAAGACATATACCTGTAATATTTATATCTGGATTAAATACAGAAGAAGATGAAGAAAAAGGGCTTATACTAGGGGCTGTAGATTATATTGCAAAACCTTTTTCTGCTACAATTGTAAATCTTAGAATTAATAATCAAATACGTATGTTGAAACAAATGGAAACAATAGAGCGGCTAAGTAAAACAGACATTTTAACAAATTTACCAAATAGAGCAGCTATAGAAGATGTTTTAAAAATAGCTTGGGAACGGTCTAGGCAAAATTTATCACCTCTTACCATCTTAATGATAGATATAGACAATTTCAAAAGCTTAAATGACACAAAAGGTCATATATACGGAGATAGAGTTTTAAAATATATTTCAGGAGTTTTAAATTCATCGTTAAAAAGAGATTTAGATTTTGTTGGTAGATGGGGTGGAGAAGAATTTATTGCTGTACTAGAAAACAGTGATTTAGACTGTGGTATTATGGTTAGTGAAAAAATAAAAGAAAATCTAAAACTTTTTAAAAGAAGAAAATCAGATTCTTTTATAGAGGAAGATATAACAGTAAGTGTTGGTATTTTTACAGGTACTGCAGGTCCAAATTTGTTTATAGAAGAATTTGTAGATAAGGCAGATCAAGCACTTTATATAGCAAAGAGAACTGGAAAAAATAAATATGTTGTATATGAAGAAAATAAATCAGGTATTTAAAATTTTTATATTAAGAAGCAAAAAAGCTAGAGATTTAAAAGTATCTCTAGCTTTTTTGCTATCTTGAATTTCTAATTCTTAATATTTGTCCTGTTTGTACATCAATTAAAACTCTTGTGCTTCTACTATTATTAACTAATGTAACATTATAAACATCTTTTTCTTCAAAAACGGAAAATCTTATTTGTTCCAACACAAAATTACTGTTAAGTGTAACTTCATTTTCGATTATAGTATATATTTCTGGAATTGTAATATTTACAGCCCCTCGAATTATATTGCCATCAGTATCAACCCAAACTCTAAAATCATTCCCTCTGTATGTTACTGTTATATTATTTATAGGTCTTCCATTAATACGATTGTTTCTAAATTCTGTTACTTCTCCTGCTCCTAAATTTTCTATAGCTATATTTTCTGCTTGTTGTCTACTTATATTTGCAAAAATATTTACGTTAGTAGAAAAAATAGCAATTATAGCAATTAATAATATTTTAAATTTCATATTCCCTCCCTAAAAGGCATTTCTTATAAAAGTACTTGCGTCTCGTATTGTCATTGCATTATCTATATTTACCTGAAAACTTCTTGTGTTAATAAGCTGATTATTTCTAAAATGAATTAGAGTTGGAGGTATACTATGAATATTTGCAGAACCAACAGCAAGAGAGAGCCAAGCTAAATCGTCATTTGTATAACTAAAGTTACTTGAATTATGCAAATTTACAGCAAAAATATGATTGGTAATAGTGGCTGCTTCTCTTATATAATTAGCTGTAATTCTAGCATTGTTATTACCACTATTATATACAAGTACAACAAAATTTTCGTTATTTCTAATTCTATTTGTAATATTTAAAGCAGAAGTTTGTGTAAAGTTTGCATGGGCTTGTAAATCTCCTAAATTGTTTTGGTTATTTGTACCTACATTCGGACCAGTAGGACCAGATGGTGGTCTTTGGTCTCCAGGCCAAATTATGCTGTTAGACCAACCTATAGCAATTGTAATAAAATTTGTTGCATTTGTTAGAGTAACGGATTGATTTGTACCTGTAAAACTCTCGTGGCTTACCAATGCTCCATTATTAAAATGTAATAATATAGGACTTATATTATCTATATTTGTAAGATTTATAGCATTTCGTAGCCACCAAAGGTCATTATGTGTATTTATAATATTTGTACTACCAATATTTACAACTTGTATAATATTTGCATTTGCTGATGCTGTTCTTATTATATCTGCATTTTGTCTAGATAATGGATTTCTACTATCAAATGCAAGTACAACAAAATTTTCACGTGCATTTATTCTAGACGCTATATTTGCAGCAGATGTATTTACAAAATTACTATGACCGGATAAATCTCCTATATTTTGATTTGGTAGATTGGGAGTATTTGTAACAGGAGCCCATCCTAACGCAATAGATATAAAACTATTTGCAGTACCTACAACATTATTTTGATTTGTAAAATGACTATGTGTAACAATATTTCCATTGTTAAAATGCACTAATACTGGTTGTATATTATTTGTATCTGTAACATTAAGCACTTGCCTTAACCACCACAAGTCATTTATATTATGTGTAACATTAGTCGTTCCAACATTTACAACAGATATTACATTTGTACTAATTGCTGCATCTCTTATTTGTGATGCTATTTGTCTAGATATATTATTTCTACTGTCGTAAGCAAGCACTACAAAATTTTCACGTGCATTTACTCTAGAAACTATATGCGATGCCGATGTATGACTAAAGTTTAAATGGTTTGGTAAATCACCCGTTTGATTTTGAATATTGTTTTGTCCGTTACCGATACTACTCGTTATAAAATTTGTTGCATTATTTAAAATATTCTGATCTGTGAAAATTTGGTGTCGTACAGCAAAACCATTATTAAAATGTATTAATGTAGGTTGTATATTATTTAAGCTTGTGCTACCTATTGAATTTGTAAACCATGATAAATCGTTTGTATTATTAAATATTGTGCTACCAATATTTACAACGTGTATAAAATTACTATTAATTGCTGCATTTCTTATTTGGTTTGCATTATTTAAATTTACTGTATTTCTACTATCATATACTAAAACCACAAAGTTTTCACGTGAATTTATTCTATTCTGTATATTAGAGGAAGAAGTATGTGTAAAATTGTTATGGTTATCCAATTCTCTATTTTGTATTTGGTTTTGATTATTTTGATTCGTATTGCCGATACTTCTATTTCTAAATTCTGATATTAGTCTTCTTGCATAGCTAACTGTTGTAATTCTATCATGAACCGTAGTATTATTATTATTATTGTTTATATTATTAGCATTATAAACTAAAAACATCATGGGCATACGATGAGATAGACTAGTTGCAATATCTGGTAAGAAATTCAAATGACTTATATACTGTGGATTTACATCTATGTCTACTGCAAATATACGAAAATTTTCTAGCCTAGCCGCTGCTTTTATTTGTGGTACTTCAAAATTTGCATCAGGATTATTACTATCGTATAGTAAAACTACAAATTCTTCGCTGTTTCTATGTCTCTGCTCTAAAGAACTAGACGTTATATTTGTAAAAAAATTTGTACTTGACAAATCTCCAAAAGTATATCCTGTTTCAGACAAAGTACGAAAAATTCTTAATTCTTGTTCTATGTTTGAAAGATTTATGCTATCTCTAAGTGTCAACGCTATATTTGTAGGACTAAATACATAAAGTATTGCTGGATAAGTAAAAGCATTTCTGTTTATTATATTAAATATCCAATTGTTTTCTATTCCCACGTTTTCTGGTACACTTTTATCTAATCCGAAAATACGATACTGTACATTACTCGCAGCATTTTGTATACTTGGTACAATACGTTTAGAATGAGTATCAGTGCTGTCATATACGACCAAAACAAATGGGTAGTTATGGCTATCATTGAACCGTGCTTGTGCTTGCCTAGAAGATATAATACTAAAGTAATTGATATTTGTAAAGTTTCCATAATTAGATGGTAAATCAGCCGTATTAACATTAGTATTATTTGTATTTGTTGTATTAGTTCCTGCTGGAACATTATTAGTAATAGATGTAGTAGATGACAATGTTGTTATTGTCGCTGTAGATGTAGTAGAATCCCAATCCACTGTAGCACCAAGACTTTCTGCAACAGCTCTAAGTGGTATATACGTTAGATTGTTTACAAGTGTTGCCGGTGAGTCCATTACTGTATTTGTTTGGGTTATGAAATTTATGTCTCCTCCAATATTTACAAATTCTCCATGTTGCACAACGGCATTATTTATATGCAATATGGAATAAAGATTATCTCTAAAAATTGTTATACGTTGGTTTCCCCCATACCAATTTACTGTTGCACCCATAGCCTCTGCAAATTCTCTAAAAGGTACCATAAGGCGACTGTTTATAATTATAAGTGGTGAATTACTGTTGAAAATTCTACCGTTCAAAATAACAGTTTGATTATTTGTAGAGTTTAACATTTGTGCTACCACATTGTTACGTGGTATAAAGATAAATAACAATAGTAATGAAAATAATAAAAATTTTTTCATTTAAAATTGCTCTCCTTTCTATCGTTTAGAATCTATATTCTTAGAGCCATTATATACCAAAGCTAATCGTTTTTATATGTATGTAACATAAATGTAATATATAAAATATATCGAATTTAACTATTAAAGTTAAATGTGAAAAATAAATGAAAAATATGCTGTAACAATATGAAATAGTGTATATAAATTAATCGAATACTGTTATACTACATATGATTTTGAAATTATTTGTTTTTATTTTTATGTATTAAAATCCTTTTGTATTTTTTACTTTTATGATAAAATTATAGTAGATAAATTAACGATAAGGAGGCAAGTATGAAAGAGAACAATATTCTAAAAGTAGTTATAGATGGTGAAGAACTAAATCTGACAACTGATAATAAAATTGAATATATAAAAAAATTAGTAGAATTTTTAAATTTAAAAATAAAAAGTTTTGATGAAAACACAACAGGAATGCTAAAAGGTAAGAAAAACAGTAAACGTTACATACTAATTGCACTTAATATCGTTGATGAATTTTTTAAGAATGAGAAAAAATATAATGAAAATAGGGAAGAACTGAAAGAATATAATCAAATTTTAAATGACTATATGGAAGAAAATGAAAAATTATTAAAACAAAATAGAGAAAAAGATGAGAAAATAGAAGAATTACTTAAAATGCTTGGAAATCCAAATTTTGAAAACAGAAATTTTTAAAGAATGATAGAATTTTTTAGAATTACTTTTAGATATTTTTTTGTTTTTTATATAATTTATTTTTTGTGGCAGGGTATAACTTATATTAAAATTGAGCGTAAAAAATTGAGTCTTAGTAATGTACCTATAATAAAACAAAAAATAACAATAATATTTATACAAGTAAAAGCTATTTTTCTTTTAAGTGATGGATTTTCGAATTTTACAATTATTTTAATAGGATTTTTGTGGATTTGTATATTTATATTCCATTCTTTTGCTATAATAAAAATTTACAAAACTGCTTGCCAATTGATATGGAATGGTTTATTTTTTTTATTATGTATAGGTAATATTATCTTAACACGTCTTGACTATTCTTTAGCACTTAGGCAACTTTTATGGCTTTTTATTGCTGTATTATTAACTTTATTTTTACCTTTAATAATAAAATTACTTCCAAAATTAGAAAAACTCGAATATTTGTATCTTAGTTTCGGAATTTTACTGCTTTTATCTACTTTTATAATTGGAACAGAAGAATTTGGGTCAATCAGATGGATACGAATCGGGGGCTTTGGATTTTCTCCTGCAGAAATTGTAGGATTTACTTATATATTATATATAGCTACTGCATTTAGAAAAAAAATAAATTTTATAAAAACTATTTTTCCAACCGCTATGGCATTTTTTCATGTAGTAATATTAGTCGCCTTACGAAATCTTGGCGGGGCATTGATTTTTTTTGTTGCATACATAATTATAATGTATGTTTCTACAGGTAATAAATTTTTGCTATTGTCTTCTATTTTTTCTTTTTCTATAGGCTCTTTTTTTGCATATAGGATATTTAATCATGTAGCTATAAGAGTATCTGTTTGGCTAAACCCTTGGTACAATGCTTTTGGCATAGGATTTCAGATAGTGCAGTCTCTTTTTGCTATTGGAACCTGGGGTATTTGGGGAAGTGGGCTTGGATTAGGACTGCCAAGTCATGTACCAGTTGTAGCAAGAGATTTGACATTTGCTGCAATAACAGAAGAATTTGGTATAATTTTTGCCATGGGTATTATTGGTGTATATATTATGATTTTTTATAGAGGTGTTCACATAGCACTTAGATGTAGGAGAAGATATTATAGCCTTTTGTCTGTTGGATTTACTTCTGTTTTGGCATTTCAAACTTTTTTAATAATTGGTGGTACAATAAATTTAATACCTCTTACAGGTGTTACACTTCCGTTTATTAGTTATGGTGGTAGTTCACTTTTGATAAGTATTATTATGATTTCAATGTTACAGTGGATTTTTATAAATAATGAAAATTTGTAATTTTTACTACAAATAAAAAAATTATAATATGAAAAAGCAATGAAAAATATTTTTTACATTGCTTTTTTAGTGTGCCGTGCATGGTAAAAATCTAGGTGTTGCAAGTCCACTGTGAAGTGGAGTTTGAAGGAAGCCGATAGCAAAGTTCTGCCCTAAGGAATACGAACATAATCAGGCATAGAAAGTAGGATAAGTCTGCTAAACAAGATGAAGTCAGATATACGACACGGATACTTATATGTAAATTATGTAGGGACATGGAATGAAAGATTTGTATCTTACCACGGGAGGTCTTGTAGATAGGTGAAACCAAATAAGAAGCCTATAGTAACAGCGAACTACAAGAAGTCAGCAGAGGTCATAGTACCTAGATAAAAAAAAATTTTTTTTAGGAAAGGACTTAACTTTAGGAAGTAGGAAGTAAATGAATATTACAAAGCAAATTTACGAATACAGCAAACTCTTTGAATGAAGAGCCTTGCCATAAAAGAATACCACGGAATGGGAGAGATATATGTGAGAGTAGAGATTTGTGATGATAATACCTAAGAACGCCACTAACGAAAAGTATTTACTTAAATATAAATCTATCTAGTAAACTAAAGAACCGCCGTATACGGAACCGTACGTACGGTGGTGTGAGAGGTCGGCTATCCAACTAATGGATAGTCTCCTACTCGATTGTTTTTTAATTAAACATCTGCCTCATAACAATATTTTGAACAAAAGAAATAATCTTATACAGTAACGAAGCCAAAATGCCCAAAATAATAACACTAGACATAACTAAATCCATTTGAAAAACCTGTCCACCATATATAATTAAAAAACCTAGTCCTGCTCTAGACACAAGAAATTCACCTGCTATTACACCAACAAGAGATAAACCCATATTTATTTTTAAACAATTAAATAATGTTGGTAAATTGTAGGGAAATACTATTTTAGCAAAAGTTTTTATTTTTCCAGACCCAAATGTTTTTGCCATTTTTATAAGCTCAGTATCTGTATTTTTGAATCCATTTAACATTTCCATAATTGTTACAATAACAGAAATAGATAATGCCATGATAATAACAGCTTGCATACCAGCACCAACCCATATTATTATAATAGGACCTAATGCTATTTTGGGTAGAGCATTTAATATAACTAAATATGGTTCCAAAACTTTAGAAAGAAAATCAAAACACCACAATAAAAACGCAATACCAATACCTATTACTACACCTAGTAAAAATCCAATCAACGTTTCAAAAACTGTAACACCAATATGCATAAATAGATTGTTGTTTTGGAAATTCAAAAAAACAGCAAGAATCCTAGAAGGACTACTTACAAGGAAACTATCTATTATACCAAAAACAGAAAAAATCTCCCAAATTAGTATAGTGAAAACAAGTACGAATATTTGAAAAAATCTAAGTAGGAAATTATAACGTTTATTTTGGAACAAATATTCTTTTCTGTGATTTGATATAAAAGATTTAAAATTATTTTTCATATATCTAGCTCCTTCCAAATTTTATTAAAATACTTATGGAATAAGTCTTCTTCTCTTCTTTTTAAAGGAGGTATATTTTTAAATTCTAATTCCATTTCTAATTTTACAGTACCCGGTCTTTTACTTAATATTATTATTTTATCAGACATACTTAATGCTTCTGTAATGTCATGTGTTACTATTATTGCTGTTTTATTTTCTTTTTTTAATATATTAAAAACATCGTTGGCTACTAATAATCTAGTTTGATAATCTAATGCAGAAAATGCTTCATCCAAAAGTAATATTTCTGGTTTTATAGAAAGTGTTCTTATAAGTGCTGTACGTTGTCTCATTCCCCCAGATATTTGATTTGGATACTTGTTTCTAAACTCCCATAGTCCGTATGTTTTAAGCAGTTTTTTTGAAAATTCTATATTTTCTTTTTTGTTTTTCTTTGTTATTTCAAGACCTAGCATCACATTTTTTTCTATTGTTCTCCAATTTAAAAGATTATCTTTTTGTAACATATAACCGGTTTTATTAGTAATATTTTTTATAATATTATCATTTATATAAATAGATCCTTTTGTTGGCTTTATTAAACCAGAAACAAGAGAAAGCAAACTACTTTTTCCTGAGCCAGATATTCCTACAATAGAAACTAACTCTCCAGCATTTACATCAAAATTTATATTTTTTAATGCTTCTATCTCCCCGTTACTTGATTGATATGTTAGTGATACCTCCTCAAATTTAAGTATTTTCACGATATATACCCCCATTCAACATCTTTATAGATTAAATTATGTAAGGAAGTCCTATTCTGTGTTTGAAAAAATCTTTTATCTTTTATTTTTTATATTTTATTATAATAAAATCATCAAAAATTCGATATATATTAAATTTTAAATTTTAATCTCTTAGAATATAAATTTAATCTGAAGAAATGTCGATATATATACTAAAATTTTGTACTAAAAAATTAAATCGAGGGGGAAAACAGCTATTATTTAAATAATTATATACCATATTTTACAGCAGGTAATAATAAAAATAATAAGAATAATAAAAATATGCGTTTTGTAAATATAAAAAACTGTAAAGAAAATATGGTTTTAGCAACAGACATTTTTTCATATAAAAATGTAATTTTACTCAGATCAGGAACTATTTTAACGCAAGTTTATATAAATAAGCTAAAAACTCTTGGTTATAAAGGTTTATTTATAGAAGATAGAATAATGGAGGAGATTGCTTCGGATAATTTGATTTCTAATTCTGTAAAAAATGAAGCACTATATACTATTACCGATATTATGGAATCTAGATTTTTTTCTGAAAAAATAAATGTTGTAGGAATAAAAAAAATAGCAAATATTATTGAAGATATTGTAGACCAAATAGTAAGAAAAAGAAACAATCTATATAATATGATTTCAATTAAAAATTTTGACCAATATACTTATCAACATAGTGTAGATGTTACAATTCTTAGCATTTTGATTGGAAAAGAATTAAATTTAAAACGTTCTGAATTATCTAATTTAGGAAAAGCTGCTATTTTTCATGATATTGGTAAACTGTTTATATCTCCAAATATTTTAAACAAAACTAGTTATTTAACAAAAAATGAATTTAACGAAATAAAAAAACATTGTATTATGGGACATGATTTTTTAAAAGATAGCTTTGGAGAAAATAAATATATATGTGAAGCTGCATTATATCACCATGAAAGATATGATGGTTTGGGGTATCCAAGTGGATTAAAAGGAGAAGAAATTCCTCTTTTCGCAAGAATAATATCTGTAGCGGACACATACGATGCCATGACATCTACAAGACCATATAGAGAGGCATTACCAAGTTCTGAGGCTTATGAATATATTATGGGAAATAAAGATATCCATTTTCATGCCGATATTGTAGATGCATTTTTAAGAAAAGTAAACCCATATGTAACAGGTTCTAGTATAAAACTTAGCAATGGAGAAATTGGTGTAATTCATTCCAACAATAAAGATTTTATGCTTAGACCAAAAGTGAAAATTGAAAAAAGTGAAAATGTTTTTGATATAGTGTGCCTTGCTACAAATAAAAATTATTCTTCCGTAACTATTGTAGAATCTGATGTATAGTTTTTGTATATATCTAGGTTTATATTTGTGCTTATACTATAAACATTTTTTTTAATTTTTTTATTATCTAATGTATTTACTAAAACACCATTTAGTTTTTGGATGACTTTTTGTGAAGCAATATTACTTATATTTGCTGTTACAAAAATGTCATCCACACCAATACTATTTAAATATTTTAAAATAATAATACAGGCAAAAGTAGCTTTATTTTTACCCCTATGTTTTTTCGAAATAAAATAACCAATTGTACCTAAAAATGAGTATTTATTATTTGTAGAACTTATTGTTATACGACCTATTTTATTATAACTATTTTCATTAAAAATTTGAAATACATATATATAACAGTTATCTATGTTTAATATTATGTTTTCAAGTAAAAGGGTAATACCAAAACCTTTTAGTTTTTTTATTTCACAAAACGATAATAATGGTAAATTTAAATTATTTGTCATATATAACAGCCTTTATTTATAATTTTATAAAAAAATCACACTACAATTAGTAGTGTGATTTTAACTTTTTAATTTTTAAGCTGGTGCTATTGCTTCTACAGGACAAAGAGAAGCACAAGTACCACAGTCTATACAAAGACTAGGATCTATAACATATATGTCTCCGGGGGATATACATTGTACTGGACATTCTGGTTCGCAAGCTCCACAAGCAATACATAATTCTCCGATTAAGTGTGGCATAATTACCTCCTAGGATATACTTATTTTTATTTATAAATTATTTTTATCATGCAGCCGAAAAAATATTACATATTTTTTCAAACTTGTAGTGTATTATAAACTATTAATTTGTTTTTGTAAAGCAAAAATTTAAAGAATTTTAAATTTTCACAAATAAAATTAAAACTTTTTTTATTTTATTCTGTTATAAAAAGAAACAGTTCTAATTAATTAACAAATCTGAAAGGAAACAAATGGATAATATCGAATATATAAATATAAAAAACAAAAATGAAGAAAAAAAATTGTGTTGTGTTGACCCCGAAAAGGTAGATAAAATAAAAAAGCAAATGCTTGCAGATGAAGTTGTATACGATGTTGCAGATTTTTTTAAAGTTTTTGGTGATTCCACAAGGCTAAAAATTTTGTTTGCGTTAAAAGAGGGTGAACTTTGTGTTGGTGATTTGTCTGAAGTACTTAATATGAATCAAAGTGCTGTATCACATCAACTTAGGTTATTAAGAAAACACAATTTAGTGAAATTTAGAAGAAGTGGTAAAACAGTTTTTTATACATTGGATGATAAACACGTAGAAACTTTGCTAGAACAAGGTTTTGAACATCTATTACACAAAAATGTTTATTAAAATAAAACATCTTGGGCAAAGTCCCAAGATGTTTTATTTTATTTTCTACCGCTTGCCTCAAGTAATTTATTTTTTAAATCACTTTCTATTTTTTCTAGTTCTATAGATGCCTCTTGTCTTTTCTTTGCACCCTCTACTTGTATTTTTCTTACTTCTTCTAATGTTTCTATTAAGTTTTGGTTTGTCTTTTTAAGTGTTTCTATATCTACAACTCCTCTTTCAGCTTCTTTTGCTATTTCTATAGAACCCATTTTTAGTTTTTCAGCATTTCTCTGCAACAGAGCATTTGTCATATCATTTACTTTCTTTTGGGCTTCCATAGCTTGGCTAGAATGGTGCATACTAAGTGCTAAAACCATTTGACTTTTCCATAGAGGTATTGTACTCATAATAGATGTTTGAAGTTTTTCAAGCATAGAAGTATCATTATTTTGTATCATTCTAATTTGTGGTGCCATTTGTATAGATATAATACGTGTTAATTCTAAATCATGTAGTTTTCTTTCAAACCTGCTAATTTGGTTAGCCATATCATTTGCTGCTTGTGCATCTTCTGGAAGACCAGACTTTAATGCACGCTCTTGCAATGCTTTAAATTCATTTTCTTGTATTTCTTTTATACGTTCTTTTCCAGCTAATATATACATTGTTAACTCTTTAAAATATCCTAAATTTAATTCATACATTTTGTCTAGTGAATTTATATCTTTTAATAAAATTATTTGATGCTTTTCAAGAGAGTTTACAATTTTGTTTACATTTACCTCTGCTTTATCATATTGTGATTTTAGATGTGCTATTCTATTCTGTGCTTTTTTAAATAACTTTTTTACACCTTTTTCTTCTGCTTCATCGAAGTTTATACCAGAAAGTTCTACTGTTAAACTTGTTAGCATAGAACCAACGTCTCCCATATCTTTGGCACGTATATTATTTAATGTAGTAGAAGAAAAGTCGGCTATATGCTTTTGTGCAGCAACTCCATACTGAGATATAATATTTGTATTTGTTATGTCTATTTGGCTTGCAAAGTTTTTTACTTGTTCCCTTTCCTTTGGAGTTAGTTTATTCAATTCTTCTATTGTTTCTGATATCTCTTCTTTTTTAGGCGTTTTAGTTTCTATTATTTTCAATTCTTCTTCTAAATCTGGTGTAAGTGTAAGAGATGGTGTAAAATTATCCATATTGACCTCATGTTATCGAATTTATTTTTTACAACTTTACTATATTTTTAATTTTTTAGCAATTGATAAATTTTAAATATATAGCTTTTTAAAATTTATTTTCAAATTAACAATTTCAATGCCTGAATAAAAATTCTATGTTCAACATTATGTATCTTTTCAGACAAACTTTTTATGGTATCGTTTTCTAATATATCTACTGCTTCTTGTAATATTATTTTTCCAGTGTCTATACCAGAATCTACATAATGTACTGTTACACCAGTTATTTTAACGCCATAATTTAAAGCGTCTTGTATTGCATTTTTTCCTTTAAAACTTGGTAAAAGAGATGGATGTATATTTATTATTCGATTTTCATATTTCGATAAAATTATAGTACCTATTATTTTCATATACCCAGCAAGTAATATTAAATCTATATTTTCTTTATTCAAATATGACAAAATTTCTCGCTCGTATTCTTCTTTAGAATTAAAGTCATTAAGAGATAAAACAAAATTTTCTATATTATATTTTTTGGCTCTTTCCAAAACATATGCATTTTTTTTATCTGAGAAAAGAATACATTTATTTAAATTTAACTCTTTATTTTTTATAGCCTTTACTATAGCCTCAAAATTAGAACCATTTCCAGAAGCAAATATACATATATTCATAATTCACCTATATAAATTTTATATTAATGTCATTTTCACTTTTAGAAATGTTACCTATTATATAAGAATTTTCACCCATGTTTTTTAGAGTTTCCATTGTTAAATCTACATCTCCTTCCCTTACTACGATAGCCATACCAATACCCATATTAAAAACACCATACATTTCTCTTTTATCAATGTTAGCTTGTTTAGCCATAAAGCTAAAAATAGGTAAAATATCCCATGAGTTTTCTTTTATATCAGCACAAAATCCTTTTGGTAAAACTCTAGGTATATTTTCTATAAATCCACCACCTGTAATATGTGATATTCCAAGTATATTTACTTTTTCTATTAAAGTATTTATCACTTTTGAATAAATGCGTGTTGGTGTTAAAAGTATTTCTCCTAAACTTTTATCTAATCCATCATATTTTTCTATTAATGAAAGATTATTATCTTTAATTATTTTTCGCACTAATGAAAAACCATTGCTATGAATACCAGACGAAGCAATTCCTATTATAATATCTCCATCTTTTATATTTTCACCTGTTAATATTTTATTTTTATCTACTATACCAACACCAAAACCTGCAAGGTCGTATTCGTTTTCTTTATACATATTTGGCATTTCTGCTGTTTCTCCACCTATCAAGGCACATCCTGCTAAAATACAACCTTCACAAATACCTTTTACTATTTCTTCTATTTTTGTTGGCTCTACTTTACTAGTTGCTATATAGTCGAGAAAAAACAAAGGTTTAGCACCCATTGCAGAAATATCATTTACACACATTGCAACAACATCTATACCTATAGTATCATGCTTGTCCATTTCAAAAGCAAGTATTAATTTTGTTCCTACCCCATCAGTTGCAGAAACAAGAGTAGGATTGTCTATATTAATAGAAGAAAGTTCAAAAGCTCCACCAAATCCACCTACATTCCCTAAAACTCCTTGTATTTTTGTTTTTTCTATATGTTTTTTCATTAGAGAAACGGCTTTATAGCCGGCCTCTACATCAACTCCAGATTTTTTATAAATTTCAGACATCTAACGTACTCCATATTTTAACAAGTTTTGAATTTATCTTTCATTTCTTTTTCATAATCGTACAAAGCAGTTGGATAATCTCCATTAAAATAAGCCATGCACAAACCTTTATATTTATTACTAAAAGGAAGATTTATAGAATTTATTAAACCATCTTGGCTTATAAATTGCAAAGAATCAGCCCCAATCAATTCTCGTATTTCTTCTATACTGTGGTCGTATGCGATTAACTCTCTTGTAGTTTGTATATCTATACCATAAAAACAAGGGTACATTAAAGGAGGTGAAGAAACTTTAAAATGTACTTCTTTAGCACCAGCTTCTCTAAGAAGATTTACAATTCTTTTACTTGTAATACCACGAACAATGGAATCATCTACAACTACAACACTTTTACCCTCAACTACACCACGTACTGCCGATAATTTCATTTTTACACCTTGTTCTCTTAACTCGTTGGATGGTTGAATAAATGTTCTCGCAACGTATCTATTTTTTATAAGACCAATTTCATAAGGTATTTTTGATTCTTCGGCATAACCAATAGCAGCAGAAATACCAGAATCGGGTACACCACAAACTACATCTGCTTTTATTTTTTCTTCTTTTGCAAGAGCTTTTCCCATATTTTTTCTTGCTGTATGAATATTAACACCGTATATATTAGAATCTGGTCTTGCAAAATATATAAATTCCATGCTACATATTGCAAGTTCTGTATCATTTGTATATCTTTCTATTTTTATACCATCATTGTTTATTATTACTATTTCTCCCGGAGAAACATCTCTTATAAAATCTGCACCTATTGTATCAAAAACACAAGTTTCCGATGCTATTATATAAGAATCTCTTAACTTACCTATAGAAAGAGGTCTAAATCCATTCGGATCAAGTGCTGCTATCATTTCATTTTGCGTAAAAACTATAAAAGCAAAGCCACCTTTTAACATACTAAAAGCTTCTTTTATTTTTTCGATTAATGTTTTTTTATTACTTTTTGTAATAAGATGAGCTAAAACTTCAGTATCAGAACTAGAATGAAAAATACTTCCCTCTTCTTCTAATTGTTTTCTAAGTGTTGTAGCATTTATCAAATTTCCGTTATGGCACATAGCCAAACTACCATGTGCAAAATGAAATAAAAAAGGTTGAACATTTGCTATTTCATTATGACCTGCTGTTGTGTATCTTACATGACCTATTGCTGAATTTCCTTCTAGTTTATCTATTTTTTCTTTTGAAAAAACTTCGGAAACAAGTCCAAGTCCACGATGTTGTATTAATTTATTTCCGCTTTTTACTACTATTCCTGCACCCTCTTGTCCTCTATGTTGAAGTGTATGAAGAGCAATATATGCTAAACTTGCTGCTTCCTTATGACCCCATATCCCAACTATTCCGCATTCTTCATTAAGACCTTTTATTTCACCAAACAAACTTCTATCTCCTTTAAAGTTTACAAAACTTAAATACTTTTGTATTTTTTGGTCATATTTTATATTAAATAATTATAAAATTATAATTGAAATATGAAATGTTTGCAACGAGTTATTAAATTTGCTAAAATAATAGAAAAAGAAAGGTTTTAATTATGCTCTATTTTGATATTTTTATAATGTTAATGTTTTTAGGGTTTGCAATACATTCTTATTTTAAACCTTTTAAAGAAATTGAGCAATCGGAACAAATAAACCAAAATATACAACAGTACGATTTAGAAAAAATAAATAATTTTATAAGAAAATTTGCTATATTAAGAATTATTTTGATGTTAATAACAATTACATTATATTTTTTTCTTTATCCAAATTTCCCTTTGGTAAAAACAAATTTCATTATAATGTTTTTAACAATTTACCCTATATGGTATATTTATAACAAAAAAAAATTTATAAAAAAAGAGTATTTAGATTCTTACATCAAACCAAATCAAATTTACAATGGTTTGATTATTGGTGTTTTTTTATTTTTAGCTTTCATATTCCTGATTATGCTTTTATTTTATTTTATTTCGGAATATTAGTTTATTAATAAACATTTTACTTTTTTGTTACAAATGTTATAATATATTACATAAGTGTTAAGTTATAAAAACAAGAAAGATTGGTAAACAAATGATACGAACTAGATTTGCTCCAAGTCCAACTGGATTTATGCATATTGGAAATTTAAGAACTGCGTTATATGCTTATTTAATAGCAAAAAATAAAGGCGGAACTTTTATTTTAAGAATAGAAGATACAGATAGAGAAAGATATGTAAAAGAATCTCTAGATTTTATATACAAGACACTACAAATGGTAGGAATAAATTATGATGAAGGTCCAGAACGAGAAGGCACATCAGGTCCATACATACAGAGTATGCGAACAGAGATATATCAAAAATATGCTAAAATTCTTGTGGAAAATAAAAATGCTTATTATTGTTTTTGTGAAAAAAATGAAAATATAGAAACAGAAAATAAAAAACCACATAGATGTGATTGTATAAATTTGAAAAATCCAACTACCGAAAAACCTCATGTAATAAGACAAATAATACCAGATGGCAAAACTACTTTTTACGATGTCGTATATGGAGTAATAACTGTAGATAACTCGGAGCTAGAAAATGGAGTTCTTTTAAAATCTAATGGTTTTCCTACATATAATTTTGCAAATGTTGTGGATGACCATCTTATGAATATTACCCATGTTATTCGTGGTAGCGAATATTTAAGTTCAACACCAAAGTACAATTTATTGTACAATGCTTTTGGTTGGGATATTCCTGTATATATACATTTACCTCTAATACTTGGTAGTGATAAAACAAAACTAAGTAAAAGAAATGGAGATGCCAATTTTTCAGATTTATTAAATGAAGGGTATCTTCCAGAAGCAATAATAAATTATATAGCATTACTTGGTTGGTCGCCAGAAGAAAGCGAAGAATTATTTTCTTTAAAAGAGCTCGAGAAAAAATTTACTCTAACAGGAATAGGAAAATCACCAGCTATTTATGACAAAAAAAAGTTAGATTGGTTTAATACAGAATATATAAAGAAACTTGATTTTGACGATTTTTATAAATTTGCATACCCATATTTAAAAAATATAAAAAAAGAAGTAGATTATAAAAAAATAGCATCATTTTTACGAAGTCGTATTACTTTTTTTAAAGACATAGTAAATTTAGTGAGTTTTATAGATGAACTGGAAGACTACGACACAAATATTTATATACACAAAAAAATGAAGACAGATTTGCAAAATTCTTTAATATCCTTACAAGAAATTTTGATAGAATTAGAAAAATTAGAAAATTTCAATTTTGATAATCTAAACAATATTATAAAATTAAAAATAGAAATTTTGAATGTTAAAAATTCTATAGTTTTATGGCCTATACGTACAGCGCTTAGTGGGAAACCCACATCATTTTGTGGGGCTATAGAACTTTTAGAGATTTTCGGAAAAGAAGAAAGTATAAGAAGAATAAAAATAGGTATAGATAAAATTCAAAAAACGCTTTAATAGAGGCATTTAAATGAAAATATTTGGAGTTATAAAAACAGCTTATTGGTATTCTTTTATGTTTGTCGATTTAATGATTTTAATAGCTAAATTTAAAATATTAAGACAAAGAAAAAACCGTTTATCAAAGGAAGAATATGAAACAATTATAAATAAAAGAGCAACTAAATGGGCATTAAGACAAATAAGAAATACAGGCTCTAAAATAACATTAATAGGTGAAGAAAATATCCCAAAAGACATTGGTGTATTATTCGTAAGTAATCATCAAAGTTATTTTGATATAGGACTTTTTTTAGCGTATTTCAAAAAAAACAAAGGTTTTATAGCAAAAATAGGTGTTTCTAATATACCCTTTATTAAAGATTATTTAAAAGATTTAAACTGTATTTTTATAGACCGTGGCAATATACGTCAAAATATAGAAACAATAAACAAAGGTATTGAAATATTAAAAAGTGGCTATTCTTTAGTTATATTTCCAGAAGGAACAAGAAATATAGAGATAGGTAGTTTCAAAGCAGGTAGCTTTAAATTAGCTACGAAATCAAAAGTACCAATTGTACCTGTTACAATAAATGGAGCATACAAGATTTTAGAAAAGGATAAATTTATAATAAATAAAGCAAATGTAATAATTACTGTTCATAAACCAATAGTAACTGAAAATTTATTAAAAGAAGATATGGGAAATTTACATTTAAAAGTAGAGGAAATTATACGAAAATCGTGATGGATATTAAAAATAACAGACAAATGATGAAAGAAGTTTTAGAAAATGTAGAAAAAGTGATAATAGGAAAAAGAGAAGCTATAGAGCTTGTTCTGTGTTCTTTTTTGTGTGGTGGTCATGTTCTTATAGAGGATATGCCTGGTGTGGGTAAAACGAGTCTTGTAAGTGCTGTTGCAAAATCTTTCGACTGTTCTTTTAAAAGAATACAATTTACACCAGATATACTTCCATCAGATATTACTGGTTTTTCTATTTATAAACAAAATACAGGAGAATTTGAATATTATCCGGGTGCTATTATGTCCCAAATTATTTTGGCGGATGAAATAAACAGAACTTCTCCAAAAACACAGTCAAGTCTACTTGAAGTAATGGAAGAAAATCAGGTTACAGTAGATGGTACAACGTACCAAACTCCTACTCCTTTTATTGTATTTGCAACACAAAATCCTATAGAATACTTGGGAACATATCCTTTACCAGAAGCACAGTTAGATAGATTTTTTATGCGAATATCTTTAGGATATCCAACAATGGAACAAGAAAGTAAAATGCTAAGTAGGTTTAAGGAAGAAAATCCAGTAAAATCTTTAAAACCAGTAGCAACAACAAAAGATTTGATTTCTGCACAAGAAGAAGTAAAAAAGATAAATGTAGATGAGAGCATAAATAATTATATAGTATCAATAGTAAACAAAACAAGATACAACGACAATATAGATTTAGGTGCAAGCCCAAGAGCTAGTATATCCCTTTATAAAGCAGCACAAGCTATGGCACTTTATCAAAATCGTGATTATGTAATCCCAGATGATGTAATAAAAATGACAATACCAATACTAGAACATAGAATTGTTTTAAAACAAGAAACAAAGCTAAAAAAATTGAAAGTAAAAGATATATTAGAAAATATACTTAAATCTGTGAAAGTACCACTGTAAAAATTTATATTTTAAAATATAAAAGAAAGGTGAAATTTTCATGTTGAGAAATCGTCTTGCATATATAACAACACTTTTAGGAGTGTTTTTACTTGTAATGATATACGAACATCAAATAACATATATGGCATTATATACAATATTTATTTTACCTTTTTTTTCGTTGTTGCTTACTCTCATTTTTCGTAGAAATTTTATAGTAACAGAGACATTTGAAAAAGACAATATTTTCAAAGAGGAAACTATAAAATATTTTTTCACTGTTGAAAATAAAAGTTTTTTACCTTGCACAAATGTAAAAGTTAAATTTGACAATGACAATATTTCTATAAAATCAAATTCTAAAGATAAAGTATTTACTGTTATGCCTTTTAAAACTTATCAGATAATTTTTGATTTAACTGCAAAATATCGTGGTATATATAAAATTGGGGTAAAAGAAATAATATTATACGATTTTTTGGGAATATTCGCATTTAAGCAAATATATAATAATAAACTATATATCCATGTAAAACCTATTGTTACAAATATCGATATACCACAACTTTTTACATCTAATACTACCGAAGAATTTTCAGACGATAAAAGTATAGAAGAAGATTATACTATAATTTCAGATTTGCGTAAATATTTACCAACAGATGGATACAAAAAAATTCATTGGAAAGTAAGTGCAAGAAAGAACGAGCTTATATCTAAGAATTTTCAAGGAACTTCTAAAGATTCTGTTACAATTTTACTTAACAATTCGGAAAATAAAAATTCTACTATAGAAAATCGAATAAAAATAGAAGATAAAATAATAGAAGTATGTGTAAGTGTTTTAAACTATTCCTACAAAAAAATGTTTAAAATAAATTTTAATTATATAGGAAGTGAAAGTCATATTGGTGATTTTAATTATCTCTATAATGTTGTATCCAAAATAGATTTTGTAGAAAATATTAAGTTTGATGACTATTTTTTAAATTTTTCTAAATTGAATATAAAAAATGACAATATAATTGTAATAACATGGTACCTTACCGATAAAACGTTTAACACAGCAAAAGAACTATCTTTGTTTAATAAAAATGTACTACTCATGTATAACAGATGTGAAAATATAAACAAATATGAAAATAATCTAAATAACAAATTTAGTTTATATAAATTTGCTTGAAATTAAGCTTATAGAAAGAGGGGGTAAAATGAAAATAAAAAAAATACAAATAAAGAAAGATAGCTTATTTTTATTAACACTTGGGGTAATGCTCTCTTTTAGCCTTTCTTATGCTATTACAAGCACTACAGAATTTACTCAAAGCCCATTACAAATGTTGTTAAATTTATTTGTTATAATGGTAGCTATACGTGTTATTTTTACAAATAAATATACTATTATTGTTTCATCTGCTATGGTAGTAGTTTTTGTAATTATTTTAAGTATAAATTTAATAATTAGTGATACTCCTATTATACACGAAATAGTTTATTTTATACTAGAAATATTATTATATTTGAACGGTATAATACCACATAGACTAGCTTTTGAAACAACTCTAATACTTTTACTAAATATTTTAATTAGTTTTTTTGTTTTTGTTTTTAGCCATTTATGGTTCAATTTTTTTATACTTTTTATAGGTAGTATAACACTTTTTGCTGTTGTTCTCACCAGTGGTTTTTTTAATTCAAATATAGCATTTTATGTTTTTATTATTAGTATAGTTTCATATTTAATAAAATATTTAAGCGACAAAAATAACGAAAGCAAATCTAAATATATTTTTTATGCAATACCAATATCTATATTTTCCTTTGGTATTGCTAGTTTTATACCTACTCCACAAGATGGTTTTTCGGAAAATTTGGCAGATAATTTAATATCAAGACCTTTTAATTTTATAAATATATTATTACATGATACGTTTAGACCAAAGTATTTTAGTCTTGCACAAACAGGTTTTGGAGGTGGAAACTCTAGAAGGCTTGGTGGCAATGTAACAACAAATTACAATGTAGTAATGCGTATAGAATCTGACTCACCGATTATATATTTAACAGGTGCTATAATGGATACTTATACAGGTTATTCTTGGGTAAACAATTTCACAGAAAATTACAAGTTATATTTCGGAGATTTAAATCTAGAATTATTAGAAAAACGTACAAGTATGATAAACTTTTTTTCTACAACAGATTTTAGAGACATAGGCTTACAGAACAATTTATACTTTGATTTTTTCAATTTTAATCCTAATAATTTACAAAATATAATAGAAAAAAGAGAAGATTTGGATACTCTTCTGTATTATTTAGATTTAGACTTGGATTTAGATAATATATATCATTTTACTGCACTACGTGAAATGTTTTTAAACCCTCCAATACAAGAAAACATATTAACTATAGATACATTAGAACAAAGTAGTTTTACTGTTTTTTATAATGGACTTATTACAAGCTATAATCACGATATGTATGGAAACAATTTTTTGATAAATGAAAATGGAACGATAACATCGCAAAATTTAATACCAAGAAATACTAGATATTCAACGACATATGCTTTTTTTAATGATATTGTAAATACAAGTATTTTGAAAAATATGAGCTACGATGGAATACTAAGTGATGTTTTAGCTTCATTGGAAAATTACACAATACTTTTTCCATCTAACTTTCCATTTAGTGAAGAAATGATTTCTTATTCTTATTTATTAGAAAATCACCTAATACCTAGAGCAAACTTTATAAGAGAAATTTATACAGAACTACCAGAACATTTTCCACAAAGAGTAATAGATTTAGCAAATTATGTAACAAGATATGCAGACAATGATTATGAACGAGCAAGAATGTTAGAATCATTTCTAAGACAATTTGAATATACTCTAACTCCTGGGTCAGTACCTGCAAATCGTGATTTTGTAGATTACTTTTTGTTCGATGTTATGCGTGGATACTGTACTTATTATGCATCAGCATTTGCTACAATGGCAAGAGCATTAGGAATGCCTACAAGATATGTAGAAGGATTTATAGCAATAAATAACAATACTGAAGAATATATATATATAAGAAATAGACAGGGACACGCATGGGCAGAAGTTTATTTTGAAGGTTTTGGATGGTATAGATTTGATCCAACACCTCCATCTGAAACATTTGGAGCAATATTTTCATCTGATATTATTAACCCTCTTAATATAGAATGGGATTTAGACTGGGACACAAGCCTTATGTGGTGGGAAGATGAAGCATATTTTTTGATGCAAACATCTACTACGTTTAACAACCTTGCAGAACAAAACAATGATGAAATAAATTTTGAACAGCCACAAGTAAATAATGAAACAAGAATAGCAGTGCAAAATATTATAACTTTATCTATATTAACTGTTTTTGGACTTTTAAGTGCTATAATAACATCAAGGTTTTTTTATATAAATAATAAGAAGACTAGTATAGTAAAAAAATCAAATAATGATGCTGTAATAATATATTTTATCGAAATAATGAAATGTCTTTCTTTCTTTAATTATGAAAAAAGAGAAGAAGAAACAGCATTAGAATTTTCAAAAAGAATAAGTGATATTATTTTTGAAATAGATGGAAATAAATTTACGATGTTTGATATTACAAATATTTTTCTAAAAGCTAAATATAGCAACCATAAAATAACAAATGAAGAAAAAAAACTTGTACAAATAGCTTTAAAACAGATGAATAATTTTACAAAAAATTATGTAGGTAATTACAAGTATTTTGTTGTAAAATATGTTTTTGCAAGTATTTAAAAAAATCCCCTCCACAATCTAGTGGAGGGGAGAAATTATTAATAAAAATTTATAATCTCACCACTCATCGTTTTCAAATACGCCGAACCAAACCATTCATTTTTAAAATCTTTGAATTTATTTCAATTAATATCCGAAAAAGTTACTTCTTTGTCTTATTCTAGTAAAACTACTCCATCGTCTGGTACAAACTTACTATTACAAATTAAACAATATTATTGATATTATTAATATCGATATAACAATAAATATCCAAGATAAAATATATAATAATTTATATTTGTTATTCCTTTTATAACGTAATATAAAAGAAATAGAAAGCAATATTACTGCTATAATATTAGAAAATATCGAAACAATATTCAATATCATTTCTTCACTCGAGAAGAAAAATATATTGATAATATAAGATAAAATTGAAATAGAAAATAGTAATAAGTTAAATATAAAATAAATTTTATTACCATAAATTTTATTCATTAATTCATTAGATTTAGCTATATTATTTTTCATAAATTAATTTTCTCATAAATATTTTCTCATAATTTTTTTATATAAACAAAATTATATGACTATTCAATTATCTAAATAATAATTTTTCAGCAACTGAACAGTCAAAAAATTATTTTATATACAATAAAGTAGTTGTTTTTACAACTATAGTTCCAAATCCTGGTTTAACAGCTGTACCAGTTAAAGCACCAATACCAGCACCAGAAATACCACCAACAATTGATGCGGAACCAACTAATAAAGGAACACGAACAGTTTACCAAACATTATTCCAAATATTCCCGCCATCTATTTCCATCAATTCATCATGAGTAAGTTCTTGAAAATTACCCATTTTCAAAATATTTTCCATTTTATCATAAGACTATATTAACAATTCTATTCGGTACATATACTTCCTTTTTTGTATTTTCATTTTCAATTCCCAGTTCCTTTTTTGCAAGTTTAATTATAATATCTTTACTATCAGAAGTACTTATATTAATTTTTTTCTTTACTTTTCCATTTATCTGTAATGCTATTTCTACAGTATTTTCTCGTGTTTTTTCTATATCAAATTTTGGCCAATTTTCTTCAAAAATATTATTTGTGTTGCCTAACTCTTGCCAAAGTTCACTTGCTACAAATGGAGCAAATGGAGATATTAAAAGAACCATCGTATTTAACAAATCTTTGTTTAAACCACCCAATTCTTTTGCTTTTGCAGAAATTTTGTTTGTGTATTCCATAAAGCCACTAATAACAGTATTAAAAGAAAAATTCTCTATTCGATTTGTAATTTCTTCTATAAATTTGTGTTGTAAAAATTCTAAATCGTTATGATGTATATTTTTATCTTTATTTTCTATAACTAATTTGTACAATTTATTTATATACCTAAAAACACCTTCTATACTAGAATCATCCCATTCAACATCTATTTCAGCAGGCCCCATAAATAATATATACATTCTAAGAGTATCTCGACCGTATTTTTCTATTACTTCGTCTGGATTTACAATATTTCCTTGAGACTTTGACATTTTTTGTGGTTTTTCATTTTCACTTGGTCTCTTTAAAACCATACCTTGATTAAAGAGTTCTGTAAAAGGTTCTTCAAAGTTTATAACACCTATATCGTACAAAAATTTTGTATAAAATCTAGCATATAATAAATGTAAAACAGCATGTTCTATACCGCCTACATACATATCTACTGGTAAATTTTCAAGTGCTTCTTTACTTAAAAGTTCTTTTTCGTTTTTACTATCTGGATATCTTAAAAAATACCAAGAAGAACCAGCCCATTGAGGCATTGTATTTGTTTCACGTTTTGCAGATTTTTCACATTTTGGACATTTACAGTTAACAAAACTTTCTATACTTGCAAGTGGCGATTCTCCTGTATCTGTTGGTAAATAACTATCTATTTTTGGTAGGGTAACAGGTAAATCTTCTATCCTAACAGGAACTATACCACAATTTTCACAATGTATTAAAGGTATAGGTTCTCCCCAATAGCGTTGTCTTGAAAAAACCCAATCTCTAAGCTTGTAATTTGTTTGTTTTCTTCCTATTTTCTTTTGTTCTAGTAAATTTAATATATTTTCTGTTGCTTCTTTAGATGTTTGTCCATTAAATTCATTAGAATTTATAAGATTACCGTATCCTGTATATAATTCATCCTCACTTTCTATTACTTTTATTATTTCCAAACCCATATTTTTTGCAAACTCATTGTCCCGCTCATCGTGAGCTGGTACTGCCATTATTGCCCCCGTACCGTAATCGGATAATACATAGTCAGAAATCCAAACAGGAATTTTTTTATTTGTAAGAGGATTTAAACAATATAAACCTGTAAAAACACCTGTTTTATCTTTGCTAGACATTCTATCTATTGTAGATTTTCTCATAGATTTTTCTATATATTCTTTTACTTCCTGTAATCTTTCCAAAGATACAATATGTTTTGATACTTTAGAATTATCCCAATCAGAAATATCTGAAATTAAAGGATGTTCTGGAGATAGTAATATAAAAGTAGCTCCAAATATAGTGTCTGGTCTTGTTGTATAGACTTCTATTTTTTTATTTTTGTCTAATATTTCAAACTGTATAGAAGCACCATAGCTTTTTCCTATCCAATCGGATTGCATTTTTTTTACTTTATAAGGCCAATTCAAATCTTCAAGTCCTGTTAAAAGCCTTTCTGAATAATTTGTTATTTTTAACATCCATTGTCTTAACATTTTTTTAGTAGTTATGCTATTACATCTATCACATATACCGTCTTTTACTTCTTCGTTAGATTTTACAATTTTGCAACTAGGACACCAATTTAAAGGCATTTCTTTTTCATATGCAAGTCCTGCTTCGAACATTTTTAAAAATATCCATTGTGTCCATTTATAATAATCTGGATTTGTTGTAGATAATTCATTTTCCCAATTATATATAGCACCAATGTCTTTTAATTGTCTTTTATAGTTTTTTATAGCATTTTTTGTAACATCTTCAGGATGTATTTTTTGTTTAATAGCAAAATTTTCTGTAGGTAATCCAAAAGCATCAAATCCCATAGGATGAAGTACATTGTATCCCAAAAGCATTTTGTAACGGCTTATAACATCACTAAAAACGTAGCCACGCCAATGACCAACGTGCAACCCACTTGCAGATGGATAGGGGAACATATCTAAACAATAATATTTAGGTTTTCCATCTTTATTTATTTTTATATTTTCAAAATTTTGTTTCCATTTCTTTTCTATAGCTATATGATTATATATTTTTTCCATTTTTCCACTCATTTCATTTGTAAATTGCATATATTCTACCATAATTAATAACAAAGTTAAATGTAATTTTAATACACAATTTAAAAAAATGCTTGACATCGAAAACAAAGTATGATATATTTATCTTGTTGGAGTTAATCATAAAATTATTGTGATTAAGGTTTTGATTCAAAGCGTACCCATCTTTTCTTTTTCTGATACGATAGGTTTTCCATTCCTGATAATGGATATAGGTATTAATTTACCTAAAAGCTAGATGACAACTTGCGTTTTCATCGTAAAGAGTAATGTTCTGATACTATATATACTATATTTATAAAAGCACCAAATCTTTTAAAGATTTGGTGCTTTTTAGTGTGTGCTGTGCATGGTACAAATCTAGGTGGTGGAAGTCCACAGTGGTGGCTAGTCGTAGCCAACCACTAGCGAAAGGAAAGAGCGTCCACTGTGAAGTGGAGTTTGAAGGAAGCCGATAGCAAAGTTCTGCCCTAAGGAATACGAACATAATCAGGCATAGAAAGTAGGATAAGTCTGCTAAACAAGATGAAGTCCGATATACGACACGGATACTTATATGTAAATTATGTAGGGACATGGAATGAAAGATTTGTATCTTACCACGGGAGGTCTTGTAGATAGGTGAAACCAAATAAGAAGCCTATAGTAACAGCGAACTACAAGAAGTCAGCAGAGGTCATAGTACCTAGATAAAAAAAAATTTTTTTTAGGAAAGGACTTAACTTTAGGAAGTAGGAAGTAAATGAATATTACAAAGCAAATTTACGAATACAGCAAACTCTTTGAATGAAGAGCCTTGCCATAAAAGAATACCACGGAATGGGAGAGATATATGTGAGAGTAGAGATTTGTGATGATAATACCTAAGAACGCCACTAACGAAAAGTATTTACTTAAATATAAATCTATCTAGTAAACTAAAGAACCGCCGTATACGGAACCGTACGTACGGTGGTGTGAGAGGTCGGCTATTCAATTATTGGATAGCCTCCTAATCGATTTACCTTTCACCGTTTTCAAAATATACGAACTCTGTTTTACCTATGTTCAACTCTTAACGTAAATGGAGTTTTATCTTTATGAATATAAATTCATCGATTAATCATAATAAAAGAAAATTTCAAAAATAAACCTAAAGAATAAATTAAATCTAAAGAACCAATAAAGGTGTACCTACAAAAATTAAGTTTATGATATAATGAATAGACCTCCTCGGAAACTAAAAACCATGTTCAAAATTAATAATGGCACAAATAAGAGAAATTCTTAGATTAAAACGTTTAAGACGATTACGATAAGTATTAGAAACACATTTAAAAACTTTGATTTTAGCAATTATGTTTTCTATAAAAATACGTTCTTTAGACAAAGTTCTGTTAAATTCCTTTTGTTTTACAGAAAGCGTATTTTTCTTAGATTT
>Ga0268261_10000085_pt1 | contig 57015 bp, 33 predicted proteins | sample TergutNc150P1_FD_190353 | JGI IMG/M metagenome (GOLD analysis project Ga0268261, IMG submission 190353) | Nasutitermes corniger P1 segment gut microbial community from laboratory colony in Florida, USA - Nc150 P1 (SPAdes) (version 2) | ecosystem: Host-associated > Arthropoda: Insects >... | reverse complement strand
TACTATCTTTATTGAACATGGACTGGAATCATGACTCGCAATGGAGATGAAATAATTGTCTTACAGCTTGACATGCAACTCGTCGTTAATCAAAACAGGATCCGTACATGATTTCGGCCAACTGAAGTTTTTCGTGTATTAACGCTCTGAAAACAGCCTATTTGTTCAGTATATGAACTCGACACACGTCTCGCGCTAAGTAATGAAATACGTATGTACGCGACCGTCATTTATTTTCATTCAGTAATATATAGTTCCAAGCTCAGTTAGGCATGTACATTAGCCCATACAGGAGACCGTTACGGATCTGGTACTCTCGTTCCTGGAGAAGTTCCTAGTGGTTCCCACTTTCCATAACGTCCCCGGTTTGGGCTATTGTTCATGCCTTACTGCCCTAACAGCTATATACTAATGAATGAACCTAAATGACGGTACCGTATACACAAATACACTGTAAGACTGTTATTTCATCTTTATTCGCGAGTCATGTTTGAAGAGTCCTTATTCAATACAGATAGACAGTAAGCCAAGCGTAGACACACAAATTCCTTTTTTGGTACTAGTTATGTTTAAACGCGTATTAAGAACAGATTAGAAGTATGTCGAATGCTAATACACGAATTTCATCACTTGCAGTGAGTGGTGTTAACAAGCTTTGTCATAGATACGCTGAATGTCAAGCGCCGAGACCCGAACTCATTGAGGCGGATTAAATCATGTTTGTAGCCGATATTCAGAACAGTTAACGTGCAAGTTGCTCCTAATTATACGAAATTCATCACTTGTCAATGTGTTGATCCCGAAAATTCTATGCAGTTAGGCTGTAGATAGAATGCCATTAAACAGATTTCGACACTTCTAGCGACAAACGTTTCGAGACCATATTCAGCACAGAATTGCTTGAGTATGGTGCAAATCACGTTTCAGTCACTTAGTCATATCACCTTGGTTGCATGTGCAGCGCATATACGTTTAGATTAATTTATAAACACAATAAAGCTTTATGTCAAACGTCAGAAAGTAACATAATTCTCTATCATTTTCTGCAAAGATATACTATAGTTCGATCGACAATACATGAGTTTCTTCAGTTGGCGCAATTCACATTACAAAATCGAAGGTTGCACAGATAATCTCTACGTCCAATTTAAATATTTTTCATCATGGGTTGTCGCAAGTCTTGTTTTGAAAACATATTCGTAACTGATAACCTTAATGTCACCGTCAATATGTGATATGTAGATATGTGGCAAGAAATGTTTACATAAATGGCGAGGAAGCGGTCATTTCTGTAAAATTACACGACAAACGTTCGACAAATAGTTCCACTTTTTGCCGCTAGGTTCGCTGACGTCTTTGCAGACGTACAGGCACCTGGCGACGAAAGTGCGAAACACTAAGAAATTGTCCAGGATGCAGTGTACTAGATCTGTGACGGTCTCCGGTCTGGGCTTTTGTTCATACTCAACTGGGCTTAATGAATGAATCTAAAAGTCGGTACCGTATATACGCACACACGGTAAGAAAAGTATTTCTTCTCTATTCGCGAGTCATGTTTACAGTCCATATTCAATACAGATAGACAGTAAGACAACACACAAATTTCTTGATTTGGCGCAAGTTATGTTTTAACCCATATTCAGAACAGACAAGATGTATGTCGAATGCCAATACTCGAATTTCATCATTTGCAGTGAGTCATGTTAACAGGCTTTTGTCACAGATTAGCTGTATGTCAAGCGCCTACCACGTACTTTTTGAGATGAATTTTTAACGCACATTCAGCACATTTAAGGTGCAAGAAGTACATAATTATATGAATTTCATCCCTTCCACTTGTATATGCATTGTGGTTGTACATTGCCATCGAAGAGATTTAAACACTTTAAGCGCGAAAAGTTTTGAGACCATTTTCAGAACAGTTATTACAAGTCACGATTTAGTCACTTATTCAGTACATCTAGGCTGCATGTCTTGTTCACATATGTTTAGATTCACAATAAATTTTCATGTCTAGCTTCAGGAAGGATCATCTTATGTAGGCTCAAGTCCTAATTCTCGATCATTTCCTGCATAGATCGATCGCCAATATATGAATTACTTCAGTTGGCGCAATTCAATTACGAAATCGAAGGTAGCACAGAAAATCTGCAGTTCGAACTTACTCTTTCATCATGGGTTGTCGCAAGTCTTGTTTTGACAGCATATTCCTAACTGATAACCTCAATGTCACCGTCAATCACTTGTAGTGGATTTGTGGCAATAAATATTTACATAAATGGATTAAGCATACATTTCTGGAGGATTACACGACAAACGTGCGACAAATAGTTCCACTTTCTGCCGCTAGGTTCTCTGGCGTCTTTGCAGACGTAGAAGCACCTCTTGACGAAACTTGGAAACACTAAGAAATTGCCCAGGATGCAGTTTACTAGATCCATAACTGTCTCCGGTTTGGGCTATTGTTCATGCCTTACTACCCTTACAGCTATATACTAATGAATGACCTAAATGTCGGTATCGTATACACATATACACTGTAAGACTATTATTTCATCTGTATTCGCGAGTCATGTTTACATTCCTTATTCAATACAGATAGAAAGTAAGACAACCGTAGACAAATTCCTTTTTTTAGCGCAAGTTATGTTTAAACCCATATTAAGAACAGATTAGAAGTATGTCGTATGCCAATACACGAATTTCACACTTGCAGTGAGTGGTGTTAACTAGCTTTTTCATAGATATCCTGAATGTCAAGCGCCAAAAAACGAACTTTTTGACGTGGATTAAATCATGTTTGTAGTCCATATTCAGTACAGTTAAAGTGCAAGTTGCTCCTAATTATACGAAATTCATCACTTTTCAATCTTGATCCTGACAATATTCTATGCAGTTAGGTTGTTGATAGATTGCCATTAAACAGATTTCGACACTTCGAGCGCGAAACTTTTCGAGACCATATTCAGCACAGAATTGCTTGGGTATGGTGTAAGTCACGTTTTAGTCACTTATTCATATCACCTTGGCTGCATGTGGAGCGCATATATGTTTAGAGTAATTTATAAACACAACAAAGCTTCATGTCAAACGAAAGAGACATAATAAGTTGGCTCAAGTCCTAATTCTCAATTATTTTCTGCAAAGATATACTATAGTTCGATCGCCTATACATTAATTTCTTCAGTTGGCGCAATTCACATTACGAAATCGATGGTTGCACAGATAATCTCTAGGTCGAACTTAAATATTTTTCATCATGAGTTGTCGCAAGTCTTGTTTTGAAAACATATTCGTAACTGATAACCTCAATGTCACCGTCAATAAATTGTTGTAGATATGTGGCAAGAAATGTTTACATAAATGGCGAGGAAGTGGTCATTTCTGGAAAATTACACGAGAAACGTTCGACAAATAGTTCCACTTTTTGCCGCTAGGTTCGCTGGCGTCATTGCAGACGTAGTGGCACCTGGCGACGAAAGTTCGAAACACTAAGAAATTGTCCAGGATGCAGTGTACTAGATCTGTGACGGTCTCCGGTCTGGGCTATTGTTCATACTCAACTGGGCTTAAGGCTATATACTGATGAATGGATCTAAATGTCGGTACCGTATGCACGCATACACGGAAAGAAAATTATTTCATATCCATTCGCGAGTCATGTTTACAGTCCATATTCAATACAGATAGACAGTAAGACAAGCCTAAACACACAAATTACTTGATTTGGCGCAAGTTATGTTTTAACCCATATTCAGAACAGATAAGATGTATGTCGAATGCCAATACTAGAATTTCATAACTTGCAATGAGTCATGTTAACAGGCTTCTGACACAGATTAGCTGTATGTCAAGCGCCTAACACGTACTTTTTTAGGTGCATTAAATCATTTTTAACCCATATTTAGCACTGTTAAGGTGCAAGAAGTGCGTATTTACATGAATTTCATTACTTGCCACTAGTATATGCATATACATACTTGCCACTTGCCACTTGTATATGCATATACATACTTTGCCACTTGCCACTTGTATATGCATATACATACTTTGCCATCGAACAGATTTCAACACTTTTAGCGCGAAAAGTTTCCAGACCATTTACAGAACAGTTATTGCAAGTCACGTTTTAGTCACTTATTCAGTACATCTAGGCTGCATGTCTTGTTCACATATGTTTAGATTCACAATAAATTTTCATGTCTAGCGTCAGGAAGGATCATATAAAGTTGGCTCAAGTCATAATTCTCTATCATTTTCTGCATTGATCGATCGCCAATACATGAATTACTTCAGTTGGCGCAATTCAAATTATGAAATGGAAGGTAGCACAGAAAATCAGCAGTTCGAACCTACTTTTACATCATGGGTTGTCGCAAGTCTTGTTTTGATAGCATATACCTAACTGATAACATCAATGTCACCGTCAATCACTTGTAGTGGATTTTTGGCAATAAATATTTACATAAATGGATTAAGCATTCATTTCCGCAGATTTACACGACAAACGTTCGACAAATAGTTCTACTTTTTGCCACTATGTTCTCTGGCGTCTTTGCAGGCGTAGGCGCACCTCTTGACGAAACTGGGAAACACTAAGAAATTGCCCAGGATGCAGTGTACTAGATACATAACGGTGTCCGTTCTGGGCTATTGTTTATGCCCTACTGCCCTTACAGCTATATAGTAATGAATGAACCTAAATGTCGGTACCGTATACACAAATACGCTGTAAGACTGTTACTTCGTCTTTATTCGCGAGTCATGTTTAGAGTCCTTATTCAATACAGATAGACAGTAAGACAAGCGTAGACACAAATTTCTTTTTTGGCGCAAGTTATGTTAAACCCATATTAAGAACAGATTAGATGTATGTCGAATACCAATACACGGATTTCATCACTTGCAGTGAGTGGTGTTAACAAGCTTTGACATAGATATCCTGAATGTCAAGCGCACAAACACGAACTCTTTGAGGTGGATTAAATCATGTTTGTAGCCCATATTCAGCACAGTTAAGGTGCAAGTTGCTCCTAATTAAACGAAATTCATCACTTGTCAAAGTCTTGATCCTGACAATATTCGATGCAGTTAGGTTGTAGATAGATTGCCATTAAATAGAATTCGACACTTCTAGCGCGAAACGTTTCGAGACCATATTCAGCACAGAATTGCTTGAGTATGGTGCAAGTCACGTTTTAGTCACTTATTCATATCACGTTGCCTGCACCTGGAGCGCATATATGTTTAGAGTAATTTATAAACACATTAAAGCTTCATGTCGAACGTCATAATTTCTCAAAATAAGTTTGCTCAAGTCATAATTCTCTATCATTTTCTGCAAAGATATACTATAATTCGATCGCCAATACATGAATTTCTTTAGTTGGCGCCATTCACATTACGAAATCGAAGGTTGCACAGATAATCTTTAGGTCGAACTTAAATATTTTTCATCATGAGTTGTCGCAAGTCTTGTTTTGAAAACCTATTCGTAACTGATAACCTCAATTTCACCGTCAATAACTTGTCGTAAATATGTGGCAAGAAATGTTTACATAAATGGCGAGGAAGCGGTCATTTCTCGAAATTACACGACAAACGTTCGACAAATAGTTCCACTTTTTGCCGCTAGGTTCGCTGGCGTCTTTGCAGACGTAGTGGCACCTGGCGACGATAGTAGGAAACACTAAGAAATTGTCCAGGATGTAATGTACTAAATCTGTGACGGTTTCCGGTCTGGGCTATTGTTCATACTCAACTGGCCTTAAGGCTATGTACTAATGAATGAATCTAAATGTCGGTACCGTATACACGTACACACGGTAAGAAAATTATTTCATATCTATTCGCGAATCATGTTTACTGTCCATATTCAATAGAGATAGACAGAGACAAGCGTAAACACACAAATTTCAGGATTTGGCGCAAGTTATGTTTTAACCCATATTCTGAACAGACAAGATGTATGCCGAATGCCAATACACGAATTTCATCATTTGCAGTGAGTCATGTTAACAGGCTTTTGTCACAGGTTAGCTGTATGTCAAGCTCCCAACACGTACTTTTGAGGTGAAATAATCATTTTTGTAACCCATATTCTGCACAGTTAAGGTGCAAGTAGTTCGCAATTATATGAATTTCATCATTTGTCAAAAGCCTTGGCCCTTACTATTGTATATGCATTGAGGTTGTAGACTGCCATCGAAGAGATTTCATCACTTTTAGCGCGAAATGTTTCGAGACAATTTTCAGATCGGTTATTGCAAGTCACGTTTTAGTCACTTATTCAGTACATCTAGACTGCATGTCTTGTACACATATTTTTAGTTTGTTCATCCCCGCTGTGTTAAGGGTACAATTGTCAATATACATAGGCAAATAAACCGTCTTAAACACAGCTGTAGATATGTCAGCATATGAGCTTAAGTTATTTTATTGTTGAGCTAAGAAGACTACATGTTTCGACCCTCTTTATCGGGCCATCTTCAGGTCTGCTAAGACGTAGTTGAAAAATTACTGTCTGTAACGCATTCAATCGCGTATACTTAAAACTTGAATTAAGTGGTCATCTATAATATTGTTATTGGTTTCGTCTAACGAGATCTCGTTATTGAACAAATGAATTAAATTTAAAAAGTTAGTAATTATATTTAAAATACACTTTTACACATTTAAAATCTATTGTGGAACTGTTGGACCAGTGGTTGAAGTACACAATTTTGGAAATATGGTTAAAACTGTTGTAAGGTTGTTGGTTATGTTACATAATTTTCAGGTATACGGTTAGAAGACACATCTTCTGTTATAACTTCCACTAATTATGGAGTTGTTGGTCTGGTGGTTGACGTATATGATTTTTATCAAACATAAAGTTGAGACTGGTATGAAGCTGCACAATTTTAAAAATACAAAGTTTTTTGGTCTCCTGTTTCTTTTCTAGTGTAGAATCTTCAATATGACGTTGTAGTATATCGTAGGTTCAGGTTGATATTTCCCCAGGTTGCAGTTAGGTTACTGACATTCGCTGAGGGGTTGTGTGTTGCAGTTTGGCCGTTACTGTCCAGGTGTGCTATTTGGGTCCGTTTGTTGTGTACGTATTAGCTTGCTATTGCGGTATTCATGTGGGTGTCTGTAACATTATTGAAGATAATTAGATGAAGTGGTGGTTTTTTCATGCGTATGCTGCTAATCCAATGTAAGTGAACTTTGTTACTTACTTCTGTTTATATAAACAGAAGTAAGTAACAAAGTTCACTTACATTGGATTAGCAGCATACGCATGAAACAACCACCACTTCATCTAACTATCTTCAATAATGTTACAGACACCCACACGAATACCGCAATAGCAAGCTAATACGTGCACAACAAACGGACCCAAATAGCACACCTGGACAGTAACGGCCAAACTGCAACACACAACCCCTCAGCGAATGTCAGTAACCTAACTGCAACCCGGGGAAATATCAACCTGAACCTACGATATACTACAACGTCATATTGAAGATTCTACACTAGAAAAGAAACAGGAGACCAAAAAACTTTGTATTTTTAAAACTGTGCAGCTTCATACCAGTCTCAACTTTATGTTTGATAAAAATCATATACACTCAACCACCAGACCAACAACTCCATAATTAGTGGAAGTTATAACAGAAGATGTGTCTTCTAACCGTATACCTGAAAATTATGTAACATAACCAACAACCTTACAACAGTTTTAACCATATTTCCAGAATTGTGTACTTCAACCACTGGTCCAACAGCTCCACAATAGATTTTAAATGTGTAAAAGTGTATTTTAACTATAATTACTAACTTTTTAAATTTAATTCATTTGTTCAATAACGAGATCTCTTTAGACGAAACCAATAACAATATTATAGATGACCACTTAATTCAAGTTTTAAGTATACGCGATTGAATGCGTTACAGACAGTAATTTTTCAACTACGTCTTAGCAGACCTGAAGATGGCCCGATAAAGAGGGTCGAAACATGTAGTCTTCTTAGCTCAACAATAAAATAACTTAAGCTCATATGCTGACATAACTACAGCTGTGTTTAAGACGGTTTATTTGCCTATGTATATTGTACACATATGTTTAGATTCACAATAAATTTTCATGTCTAGCGTCAGGAAGGATCATATTAAGCTGGCTCAAGTCCTAATTCTCGATCATTTTCTGCATAGATCGTTCGCCAATACATGAATTACTTTAGTTGGCGCAATTCAAATTACGAAATCGAAGGTAGCACAGAAAATCTGCAGTTCGAACTTACTCTTTCAACATGGGTTGTCGCAAGTCTTGTTTTGATATTATATTCCTATCTGATAACTTCAATGTCACCGTTAATCACTTGTAGTGGGTTTGTGGCAATATATATTTACATAAATGGAATAAGCGTTCATTTCTGAACAAACGTTCGACAAATAGTTCCACTTTTTGCCGTTAGGTTCTCTTGCGTCTTTGCAGACGTAGAGGCACCTTTTGACGAAAGTGGGAAACACTAAGAAATTGCCCAGGTTGCAGTTTACTAGAACCATAACAGTCTCCTGTTTGGGCTATTGTTCATGCCTTACTGCCCTTACAACTATATACCAATGAATGAACCTAAATGTCGGTACCGTATACACAAATACACTGAAAGACTGTTATTTCATCTTTATTCGCGAGTCATGCTTAGTGTCCTTATTCAATAAAGATAGACAGTAAGCCAAGCGTAGACACACAAATTCCTTTTTTTGGGCGCAAGTTATGTTTAAACCCATATTAAGAACAGATTAGATGTACGTCGAATGCCAATACACGGATTTCATCACTTGCAGTGAGTGCTGTTAACAAGCTTTGTCATAGATATCCTGAATGACAAACGCCGAAACAGGAACTCTTTGAGGTGGATTCAATCATGTTTGTAGCGCATATTCAGCACAGTTAAGGTGCAAGTTGCTCCTAATTATACGAAATTCATCACTTGTTAAAGTCTTGATCCTGACAATATTCGGTGCAGTTAGGTTGTAGATAGATTGCCATTAAACAGATTTCGACACTTCTAGCGCGAAACGTTTCGAGACCATATTCAGCACACAATTGCTTGAGTATGGTGCAACTCACGTTTTAGTCACCTATTCATATCACCTTGGCTGCACGTGGAGCTCTTATATGTTTAGAGTAATTTATAAACACATTAAAGCTTCATGTCGAACGTCAGAATTTATCATAATAAGTTGGCTCAAGTCATAATTCTCTATCGTTTCCTGCAAAAGATAAACTACAGTTCGATCGCCAATACATGAATTTCTTCAGTTGGCGCAATTCACATTACGAAATCGAAGGTTCCACAGATAATCTCTAGGTCGAACTTAAATATTTTTCATCATGGGTTGTCGCAAGTCTTGTTTTGAAAACATATTCGTAACTGATAACCTCAATGTCACCGTCAATAACTTGTCGTAGATATGTGGCAAGAAATGTTTACATAAATGGCGAGGAAGCAGTCATTTCTGGAAAATTACACGACAAACGTTCGACAAATAGTTCCACTTTTTGCCGCTAGGTTCGCTGGCGTCTTTGCAGACGTAGAGGCACCTGGCGACGAAAGTGGGAAACACTAAGAAATTGTCCAGGATGCAGTGTACTAGATCTGTGACGGTCTCCGGTCTGGGCTATTGTTCATACTCAACTGGGCTTCAGGCTATATACTAATGAATGAATTTAATGTCGGTACTGTATACACGTACACACGGTAAGAAAATTATTTCATATTTATTCGCGAGTCATGTTTACAGTCCATATTCAATACAGATAGACAGTAAGAAAAGCGTAAACACACAAATTACTTGATTTGGCGAAAGTTATATTTTAACCAATATTCAGAACAGATAAGATGTCTGTCGAATGCCAATACTCGAATTTCATCATTTGCAGTGAGTCATGTTAACAGGCTTTTGTCACAGATTAGCTGTATGTAAAGCGCCTAACACGTACTTTTTGAGGTGAATTAAATCATTTTTGTAACCCATATTCAGCACAGTAAAGGTGCAAGAAGTTCGTAATTAATGTCAAAAGCCTTGACCCTGTCTTTTGTATATGCATTGTGGTTGTACATTGCTATCGAAGAGATTTCAACACTTTTAGCGCGAAAATTTCGAGATCATTTTCAGAACAGTTATTGCAAGTCACGTCTTAGTCACATATTCAGTACATCTAGGCTGCATGTCTTGTTCACATATGTTTAGTGATTCACAATAAATTTTCATGTCTAGCGTCAGGAAGGATCGTATTAAGTTGGCTCAAGACATAATTCTCGACCATTTTCTGCATAAATGGTTCGCCAATACATGAATTACTTCAGATAGCGAAATTCAAATTACGAAATCGAAGGTAGCACAGAAAATCAGCAGTTCTAACTTACTCTTTCATCATGGGTTGTCGCAAGTCTTGTTTTGATAGCATATTCCTAACTGATAACCTCAATGTAACCGTCAATCACTTGTAGTGGATTTGTGGCAAGAAATATTTACATAAATGGATTAAGCGTTCATTTGTGGAGAATTACACGACAAACGTTCGACAAATAGTTCCACATTTTGCAGCTAGGTTCTCTGGCGTCTTTGCAGACGTAGAGGCACCTCTTGACGAAACTGGGAAGCACTAAGAAATTGCCCCGGATGCAGTTTACTAGATCCATAACGCTCTCCGGTCTGAGCTATTTTTCATGCTTTACTGCCCCTACAGCTATATACTAATGAATGAACCTAAATGTCGGTACCGTATACACATGTACACTCTAAAACTATTATTTCATCTTTATTCGCTAGTCATGTTTACATTCCTTATTCAATACAGAGAGACAGTAAGCCAAGCGTAGACACACAAATTCCTTTTTTGGCGCCAGTTATATTTAAACCCATACCAAGAACAGATTACATTTATGTCGAATGCCAATACACGAATTCCATCACTTGCATAGAGTGGTGTTAACAAGCTTTGTCATAGATATCCTGATTGTCAAGCGCCAAAACACGAACTCTTTGAGGTGGATTAAAACATGTTTGTAGCCCATATTCAGCACAGTTAAGGTGCAAGTTGCTTCTAGTAATACGAAATTCATCACTTGTCAAAGTCTTGATCCTGACAATATTCTATGCAGTTAGGTTGTAGATAGATTGCCATTAAACAGATTTCGACACTTCTAGCGCGAAATGTTTCGAGATTATATTGAACACAGAATTGCTTGAGTATGGGTTATGTCACGTTTTATTCACTTATTCATATCACTTTGGCTGCAAGTGGAGCGCATATATGTTTAGAGTAATTTACAAACACAATAAAGCTTCATGTCGGAGGTCAGAATGAATCATAAAAAAGCAGACGTAGAGGCACCTCTTGACGAAAGTGGGAAACACTAAGAAATTGCCCTGGATGGAGTTTACTAGATCCATAACGGTCTCCGTTCTGGTCTATTGTTCATGCCTTACTGCCCTTACAGCTATATACTAATGAATGAACCTAAATGTCGGAACCGTATACACATATACACTGCAATACTCTTATTTCATCTTTATATCTTGAGTCATGATTATATTCCGTATTCAAAACAGTTAGACAGTAAGACAAGCGTAGACACACAAATTTCTTTTATTGGCGCAAGTTATGTTTAAACCCATATTCAGAACAGATTAGATGTATGTCGAATGCCAATACACGAATTTTATCACTTGCAGTGAGTGGTGTTAACAAGCTTTGTCATAATTATCCTGAATGTCAAAGCGCCAAAACACGAACTGTTTGAGGTGGATTAAATAATGTTTGTAGCCCATATTCAGCACAGTTAAGGTGCAAGTTGCTCGTAATTATACGAAATTCATCACTTGTCAAAGTCTTGATCCTGACAATATTCTATGCAGTTAGGTTGTAGACAGATTGCCATTAAACAGATTTCGACACTTCAAGCGCGAAACGTTTCGAGACCATATGCAGCACAGAATTGTCTGAGTATGGTGCAAGTCACGTTTTAGTCACTTATTCATATCACATTGGCTGCATGTGAAGCGCATATATCTTTAGAGTAATTTATAAAAACAATAAAGCTTCATGTCGAACGTCAGAAAGTATCATAATAAGTTGGCTCAAGTCATAATTCTCTATCATTTTCTGCAAAGATATACTATAGTTAGATCGCCAATACATGATTTCCTTCAGTTGGCGCAATTCACATTAAGAAATCGAAGGTTCAACAGATAATTTCTAGGTCGAACTTAAATATTTTTCATCATGCACTGTCGCAAGTCTTGTTTTGAAAACATATTCGTAACTGATAACCTCAATGTCACCGTCCATAACTTGTCGTAGATATGTGGCAAGAAGTGTTTACATAAATGGCGAGGAAACGGTCATATCTGGAAAATTACACGACAAACGCTCGACAAATAGTTCTACTTTTTGCCCCTAAGTTCGCTGGCGTCTTTGCAGACGTAGAGGCTCCTGGCGACGAAAGTTGGAAACACTAAGAAATTGTCCAGGATGCAGTGTACTAGATCTGTGACGGTCTCCGGTCATACTCAACTGGCCTTAAGGCTATATACTAATGAATGAATCTAAATGTCGTTACCGTATACACGTACATACGGTAAGAATATTAATTCATATCTATTCGCGAGTCATATTTACAGTCCATATTCAATACAGATAGACAGAAAGACAAGCGTAAACACACAATTTTTTTGTTTTTTGCGCTGGTTATGTTTTAACCCATATTCAGATCGAATAATGTGTATGTCGAATGCCAATACACGAATTTCATCATTTGCAGTTAGTCATGTTAACAGGATTTTGTCACAGATTAGCTGTATGTCAAACGCGTAACACGTACATTTTGAGGTGAATTAAATAATTTTTCTAACCCATATTCAGCACAGAGAAGGTGCAAGTAGCTCGTAATTGTATGAATTTCATCACTTGTCAAAAGCCTTGACCCTGACTTTTGTATATGCATTGTGGTTGTAGATTGCCATCGAAGAGATTTCAACACTTTTAGCGCGAAAAGTTTCGAGATCATTTTCAGAACAGTTATTGCAAGTCACATTTTAATCACTTATTCAGTACACCAAGGCTGCATGTCGTGTACACATATGTTTAGATTCACATTAAATTTTCATGTCTAGCGTCAGGAAGGATCATATTAAGTTGGCTCAAGTCATAATTCTCGATCATTTACTGCATAGATCGATTGCCAATACATGAATTACTTCAATTGGCGCAATTCAAATTACGAAATCAAAGGTAGCACAGAAAATCTGCAGTTCGAACTTACTCTTTCATCATGAGTTGTTGCAAGTCTTGTTTTGATAGCATATTCCTAACTGATAACTTCAATGTCACCGTCAAACACTTGTAGTGGATATGTGGCTATTAATATTTACATAAATGGTTTAAGCGTTCTTTTCTCGAGAATTACACGCCAAACGTTCGACAAATAGTTCCACGTTTTGCCTCTACGTTCTCTGGCGTCTTTGCAGACGTAGAGGCACCTCTTGACGAAAGTGGGGAACACTAAGAAATTGCCCAGGATGCAGTGTACTAGATCCATAACGGTCTCCGGTCTGGGCTATTGTTCATGCCTTACTGTCCTTACAGCTATATACTAATGAATGAACCTAAATGTAGGTACGGTATACACGAATAAACTGTAAGACTGTTATTTCATCTTTATTCGCGAGTCATGTTTACAGCCCTTGTTCAATACAGATAGACAGTAAGACATGCGTAGACACACAAATTCCTTTTTTTGGCGCGAGTTATGTTTAAACCCATATTAAGAACAGATTAGATGTATGTCGAATGCCAATACACGAATTTCATCACTTGCAGTGATTGGTGTTAACAAGCTTTGGCACAGATATGCTGAATGTCAAGCGCCAAAACACGAACTCTTTGAGGTCGATTAAAACATGTTTGTAGCCCATATTCATAACAGTTAAGGTGGGAGTTGTTCGTAATTATACGAAAATCAACACTTTTCAAAGTCTTGATCCACACAATATTCTATGCAGTTAGGTTGTAGATAGATTGCCCTTAAACAGATTTCAACACTTCCAGCGCGAAACGTATCGAGATCATATTCAGCTCAAAATTGCTTGAGTTTGGTGCAAGTCACGTTATAGTCACTTATTCAGATCACCTTGACTGCATGTCGACCGCATATATGTTTAGAGTCATTTGTATACTCAATAAAGCTTCATGTCGAACGTCAAAAAATTCATAATAAGTTGGCTCAAGTCACAATTCTCGATCATTTTCTGAAAAAATATACTGTAGTTCAGTTCCTCAGTTGGGGCAATTCACATTACGAAATCGAATGTAGCACTCATATTCTCTAGGTCGAACCTAAATACTCTCTCATCATTGTTTGTCGCAAGACTTGTTTCGAAAACATATTCCTAACTGATAACCTCAATGTCCTCATCAGTCACTTGTAGATTTGTGGCAAGAAACATTAAAATAATATGGCTAGGAAACTGTCATTTCTACAAAACTACATGACAAACGTTCGAGAAATAGTTCCACTATTTGTCGCTAAGTTCTCTGGCGTCTTTGCAGACGTAGAGGCACCTGGCGACGAAATTGGGAAACACTAAGAAATTGTCCAGAATGCAATGTACTAGATCTGTGACGGTCTCCGTACTGGGCTATTCTTCATGCTCAGCTGCCCTTAAAGCTATATACTAATGAATGAACATAAATTTCGGTACAGTATACACGTACACAATGTAAGACAATTATTTCATATCTATTCGCGAGTCATGTTTACAGTCCATATTCAATAAAGATAGAAGGTAAGACAAGAGTAAACACACAAATTTCTTGATTTGACGCAAGTTATGTTTTAGCCTATATTCAGAACAGATAAGATGTATGTCGAATGCCAATACACGAATTTTATCTTTTGCTGTGAGTCATGGTAACAGGCTTTGTCACAGATTAGCTGTATGTCAAGTGCCTAACACGTGCCCTTTGAGGTGTATTAAATCATTTTTGTAACCCATATTCAGGACAGTTAAGGTGCAAATAGTTCGTAATTATATGAATTTCATCACTTGTCAAAAGCCATGACCCTGACTATTGTCTATGCAGTGTGGTTGTAGATTTCCATCGAAGAGTTTTCAACACATTCAGCGCTAAAATTTTCAAGACCATTTTCAGCACAGTTGGTGCAAGTCACATATTCAGTACACCTAGGCTGCATGTCGTGCGTACATATGTTTAGATTCACAATAAATTTTTATGTCTAGCGTCAGGAAGGATCATATTAAGTTGGCTCAAGTCATAATCCTCGCACATTTTCTACAAAGATATACTATACTTCTATAGCCAATACATGAATTACAACAGTTGGCGCAATTCACATTACGAAATCGAAGGTAGCACAGAAAATCTGCAGATCGAAATTAAATACTCTTTCAACAAGGGTTGTCGCAGGTCTTGTTTTGAAAACATATTCCTAACTGATAACCTCAATGTCACCATCAATCACTTGTCGTGGATTTATGGCAAGGAATATTTACATAAGTGGCGAGGAAGCGGTAATTTCTGGAAAATTATACGACAAAAGTTCGACAAATAGTTCCACTATTTGCCGCTAGGTTTTCTGGCGTCTTTACAGACGTAGAGGCACCTGACGATGAAAGTGGGAAACACTAAGAAATTTCCCAGGATGAAGTGTACTAGATCCGTAACGGTGTCCGGTCGGGGCTATTGTTCATGCCTAACTGTCCTTACAGGTATATACTAATGAAAGAAGTTAAATTTCGGTACCGTATACACGTATACTCTGCAAGACAATTATTTCATCTCTATTCGCGAGTCATGTTTACAGACCATATTCAATAGAGGTAGACAGTATGCCATGCGTAAACACAAATTCCTTTATTGGCGCAAGTTATGTTTAAACCCCTTATTGATAATAGATTAGATGTATGTCGAATGTCAATATACGAATTTCATCACTTGCAGTGAGTGATGTTAACAAGCTTTGTCACAGATATGCTGAATGTCTGGCGCCAAAACACGAAATCTTTTAGGTGGATTAAATGATGTTTGTAGCCCATATTCATCACAGTTAAGTTGCAAGATGCTCCTAATTATACGAATTTCATCACTTGTCAAAGTTTTGATCCTGACAATATTCTGTGCAGTTAGGTTGTAGTTAGATTGCCATTACAAATATTTCAACACTTCTAGCGCGAAACGTTTCGAGACCATATTCAGCACAGAATTGCTTGAGTCTGGTGCAAATCACGTTTTAGTCACTTATTCAGAACAACTTGGCTGCATGACGAGCGCATATATGTTTAGAGTCATTTAAACCCCCAATAAAGCTTCATGCCGAATGTCAAAAGAATCAAAATAAGTTGGCTCAATTCATAATTCTCGATCATTTTCTGCAAAGATATACTATAGTTCAATCGCCCATACATGAATTACTTCAGTTGGGTCAATTCACATTACGAAATCACAGGTTGCACAGATAATCTCTAGGTCGAACTTAAATATTCTTTCATCATGTGCTGTCGCAAGTCTTGTTTTGAAAACGTATTCGTAACTGGTAACCTCAATGTCACGGTCAATAACCTGTCGTAGATATGTGGCCAGAAATAATTACATAAATTTCGAGGAAGCGGTCATTTCTGGAAAAATTCACGACAATCGTTCGACAAATACTTCCACTGTTTGCCGCTAGGTTCTCTGGAGTCTTTGCAGACGTAGAGGCACCTGGCGACGAAAGTGGGAAACACTAAGAAATTGTCCAGGTTGCAGTGTACTAGAACTGTGACGGTCTCCGATCTGGGCTATTGTTCATATTCAACTGGTCTTAAAGCTATATACTAATGAATGAACCTAAATGTCGGTACCGTATACACATACACACTGTAATACAATTATTTCATACCTATTCGCGAGTCATGTTTACAGTCCATATTCAATACAGTTAGACAGTAAGACAAGCGCAAACACACAAATTTCTTGATTTGCTGCATGTTATGTTCTAAGCCATATTCAGAACAGATAAAATGTATGTCAAATGCCAATACACGAATTTCGTAATTTGCATTAAGTCATGTTAAAAGGCTTTGTCACAGATTAGCTGTATGTCAAGCTCCTAACACGTACACTTTGAGGTTTATTAAATAATTATTGCAACCCATATTCAGCACAGTTAAGGTGCAAGTTGCTCGTAATTATATGAACTTCATCACTTGTCTAAAGCCTTGATCCTGACTATTGTCTATGCATTGTGGTTGTAGATTGCCATCGAAGAGATTCCAACACTTTTAGCGCGAAAATTTTCGAGACCATTTTCAGCACAGTTGGTGCAAGTCACGTTTCAGTCACATATTCAGTACATCTTGGCTGCATGTCGTGCGCACAAATGTTTAGATTCACAATAAATTAATATATCTAGCATCAGGAAGTATCATATTAAGTTGGCTCAAGTCATAATTCTCGATCATTTTCTGCATAGATACACTATAGTTCGATCGCCAATGCATGAATTACTTCGGTTGGCGCAATACACATTACGAAATCGAAGGTAGCACATATAATCTGTAGGTCGAACTTAAATACTCTTTCATCATTGGATGTCGCAAGTCTTCTTTTGGAAACATATTCCTGATAACCTCAATCAATCACTTGTCGTAGATTTGTGGCAAGAAACATTTACATAAAATAGCTAGGAAGCAGTCAATTCTACAAAACTACATGACAAAAGTTAGACAGATAGTGCAACTTTTTGTAGCTAGGTTCTTCGGCGTCTTTGCAGACGTAGAGGAACTTGGCGACGAAAGTGGGAAACACTAAGATATTGCCCAGGATGCAGTGTACTAGATCCGTAACGGTCTCCGGTCTCCGCTATTGTTCATGGACAGCTGGACTTAGAGCTATATACTAATGAATGAACCTAAATGTCGGTACCGTATACACGTACACACAGTAGGACAATTATTTCATCTCTATTCGCGAGGAATGTTTACTGTCCATATTCAATACAGATAGACAGTAAGCCAAGCGTAAACACAAAAATTTCTTGATTTGGCGCAAATTATGTTTTAACCCATATTCTGAACAGATAAGATGTATGTCGAATGCCAATACACGAATTTCATTTTTTGCAGTGAGACATGTTAACAGGCTTTGTCACAGATTAGCTGTATGTCAAGGGCCTAACACGTACTCTTTGAGGTGGATTAAATCATTTTTGTAACCCATATTCAGCATAGTTAAGGTGCAAGTAGGTCGTAATTATATGAATTTCATCACTTGTCAAAACCTTGAACCTGACTACTGTCCATGCATTGTGGTTGTAGATTGCCATCGAAGATATTTCAACACTTTTAACGCGAAAAGTTTCGAGGCTATTTTCAGCACAGTTGGTGCAACTCACGTTTCAGTCACTTATTCAGTACACCTAGGCTGCATGTCGTGCGCAACAATAAATTTTTATGTCTAGCCTCAGGAAAGATCATATTAAGTTGCCTCAAGTCATAATTCTCGATCATTTTCTGTAAAGATATACCATAGTTCGATCGCCAATACATGAATTACTTCAGTTGGCGCAATTCACATTATGAAATCGAAGGTAGCACAGATAATCTGTAGGTCGCACTTAAATACTCTTTCATCATGGGTTGTCGCAAGTCTTCTTTTGAAAACATATTCCTAACTGATAACCTCTGTCACCGTCAATCACTTGTCGTTGGTTTTGTGGCAAGAAATATTTACATAAATGGTAAGGAAGCGGTCATTTCTGGAAAATTTACACGACAAATGTTTGAAAAATTGTTCCACTTTTTGCCGCTCGTTTCTCTGGCGTCTTTGCAGAAGTAGAGGCACCTGACGACGAAAGTGGGAAACTCTAAAATGTTTCCCTGAACGCAGTGTACTAAATCCGTAACGGTCTCAGGTCTGGGCTATTGTTTATGTCTAACTGGCCTTACAGCTATATACTAATGAATGACCTAAATGTCGGTACCGTATACACGTATACACTGTAAGACAATTATTTCATCTCTATTCGCGAGTCATGTTTACAGTCCATATTCAATACAGATAGACAGTAAGCCCACAAATTCCTTTTTGGCGCAAGTTATGTTTAAACCCATTTTAAGAACACATTAAATGTATGTCGAATGCCACTACACGTATTTCATCACTTGCAATGAGTGGTGTTAACAAGCATAGTCACAGACATGCTGAATGTCTAGCGCCAAAGCACGAACTCTTTGAGGTGAATTAAATCATGTTTGTAGCCCATATTCAGCACAGGTAAGGTGCAAGTTGTTCGTAATTATACGAATTTCATCAATTGTCAAAGTCTTGATCCTGACAATATTCTATGCGGTTAGGTTGTAGATAGATTGCCTTTAAACAAATTTCAACACTTCTAGCGGGAAACGTTTCGAGACCATATTCAGCACAGAATTGCTTGAGTTTGGTGTAAGTCACGTTTTAGTCACTTATTCAGATCACCTTGGCTGCATGTCAAGCGCATACATGTTTAGAGTCATTTATATACACAATAGAGCTTCATGTCGAACGTCAGAAAGGATCATAAGTTGGCTCAAGTCATAATTCTCGAACATTTTCTGCAAAGGTATACTGTAGTTCGATCGCAATACATGAATTTCTTCAGTTGGGGAAATTCATATTACAAAATAGAAGGTAGCACACATAAACTCTAGGTCGACCTTAAATACTCTTTCATCATTAGTTGCCGCAAGTCTTGTTTTGAAAACATATTCCTAACTTATAACCTCAATGCCACCATCAATCACGTGTCTTAGACTTATAGCTAGAAACATTTATATAAAATGGCTAGGAAGCGGTCATTTCTACAAAATTACATGACAAAAGTTCGACAAATAGTCCCACTTTTTGCCGCTAGGTTCCCTGGCGTCGTTGCAGACGTAGAGGCACCTGGCGACGAAAGTGAGAAACACTAAGAAATTGTCCAGGATGCAGTGTACTAGATCTGTAACTGTCTCCGGTCTGGGCTATTGTCCATGCCCAACTGGCCTTAGAGCTATATACGAATGAATGACCTAAATGTTGGTACCGCATACACCTACACACTGTAAGACATTTCTTTCATCTCTATTCGCGAGAAATGATTACAGTCCATGTTCAATACAGATAGACAGTAAGCAAAGCGTAAACACAAATCTCTTTATTTGGCCCAAGTTATGTTTTAACCCATATTCAGAACAGATAAGTTGTATGTCGAATGCCAATACACGAATTTCATCATATGCAGTGAGTCATGTCAACAGCCTTGGTCACAGATTATCCGTACATCAAGAGCCTAACATGTACACTTTGAGGTAAATTAAATCATTTTTGTAACCCATATTCAGCAAGTTAAGTTGCAAGTAGTTTCTTAATTATATGATTTTAGTCACTTGTCAAAAGCCTTGACCCAGACTATTGTCTATGCATTGTGGTTTTAGATTGCCATCGAAGAGATTTCAACACTTTTAGCGCGAAACGTTTCGAGACCAATTTCAGCACTGTTGGTGCAAGTCACGTTTTAGCCACGTATTCAGTACAGCTATGCTTCATGTCGTGCGCACATATGTTTAGATTCGCAATAAATTTTCATGTCTAGCGTAAGGAATGATCATATTAAGTTGGCTCAAGTCATAATTCTCGATCATTTTCTGCAAAGATATACTATAGTTCGATCGCCAATACATGAATTACTTCAGTTGGCGCAATTCACATTACGAAATCGAAGGTAGCACAGATAATCTGTAGGTCGAACTTGAATACTCTTTCATCATGGGTTGTCGCAAGTCTTGTTTTGAAAAGATATTCCTAACTGATAACCTCAATGCCATCTTCAATCACGTGTAGTGGATTTGTAGCAAGAAATATTTAAATAAATGGCGAGAAAGCGGTCATTACTGGAAAATTACACGACAAACGTTCGACAAGTAGTTCCACTTTTTGCCGCTAGGGTCTCTGGCGTCTTTGCAGACGTAGAGGCACATGACAACGAAAGTGGGAAACACTAAGAAATTGCCCAGGATGCAGTGTACTAGATCCGTAACGGTCTCTTATCTGGGCTATTGTTCATGCCTAACTGGCCTAATGAATGAACCTAAACGTCGGTACCGTATACACGTATACACTGTAAGACAATTATTTCATATCTATTCACGAATCATGTTGACAGTCCATATTCAATAGAGATAGACAGTAAGCCAAGCGTAAACACACACATTCCTTTCTTTTGGCGCAAGTTAGGTTTAACACCATATTAAAAACAGATTAGATGTATGTCGAATGCCAATACACGAATTTCATCACTTGCTGTGAGTGGGGTTGACAAGCTTTGTCATAGATATGCTGAATGTCAAGCGCCTAAACATGAACCCCTTGAGTAATTATACGAATTTCATCACTTGTCAAAGTCTTGATCCTGACAATATTCTATGCAGTTATGTTGTAGAGAGATTGCCATTAAACAGATTTCAACACTTCTAGCTCGAAACGTTTCGAGACTATTTTCAGCACAGAATTGCTTGAGTTTGGTGCAAATGTATGTCGAATGCCAATATACGAATTTCATCACTTGCAGTGAGTGCTGTTAACAAGCTTTGCCACAGATATGCTGAATGTCATGCGCCAAAACGCGAACCCTTTGAAGTGGGTTAAATTATGTTTGTAGCCCATATTCACCACAGTTAAGGTGCAATTATACGAATTTCATCACTTGTCAAAGTCTTGATCCTGACAATATTCTTTGCAGTTAGGTTGTAGATAGATTGCCATTACACAGATTTCAACACTTCTAGCGCGAAACGTTTCGAGACCATATTCAGCACAAAACTGCTTGAGTTTTGTGCAAGTCACGCTTTAGTCACTTATGCAGATCACCTTGGCTGCTTGTCGAGCGCATATATATTTAGAGTCATTTATAAACACAATAACACTTAATGTCGAACGTCAGAATGGATCATAATAAGTTGGTTCAAGTCATAATTCTCGATCATTTTCTGCAAATATATAATGTAGTTCGATCACCAATACATGAATTTCTTCAGTTGTGCCAATTCACATTACGAATTCGAATGTAGCACGCATAATCTCTAGGGTGAACTTAAATATGCTTTCATCATTGGCTGTCGCAAGTTTTATTTTGAAAACAAGTTCCTAACTGATAACCTCAATGTCACCATCATTCACTTGTCGTAGATTTCTGGCAAGAACCATTTACATAAAATGGCTAGGAAGCGGTCATTTCTACAAAATTACATGACAAACGTTCGACACATATTTCCACTTTTTGCCGTTAGGTTTTCTGGCGTCTTTGCAGACTTAGAGGCACCTGGCGAAGAAAGTGGGAATCACTAAGAAATTGTCCAGGTTGCAGTGTACTAGATCTGTAACGGTCTACGGTCTGGGCTATTGTTCATGCCCAACTGGCCTTAGAGCTATATACTAATGAATGAACCTAAATGACGGTACCGTATACACGTACACACTGTAGGACAATTATTTCATCTCTATTCGCGATTCATGTTAACAGTCCATATTCAATACAGATAGACAGTAAGCCAAGCGTAAACACACAAATTTCTTGATTTGGCGCGTCATGTTTTAACACATATTCAGAACAGATAAGATGAATGTCGAATGCCAATACACGAATTTCATCAGTTGCAGTGAGTCATATTAACAGGCTTTGAAACAGATTAGCTGTATGTCAAGCGCGTAACACGTACACTTTGAGGTGGATTAAATCATTTTTGTAACCGATATTCAGCACAGTTTAGGTGTAAGTAGTTCGCAATTATATGAATTTCATCACTTGTCAAAAGCCTTGACCCTGACTATTGTCTATGCATTGTGGTTGTAGAAAGCTTGTCATCGAAGATATTTCAACACTTTTATCGCGAAAAGTTTCGAGACCATTTTCAGCACACTTGGTGCAAGTTACGTTTAGACACTTATTCAGTACACCTAGGCTGCATGTCGTGCGCACATATGTTTAGAGACACAATAAATTTTCATGTCAGGAAGGATCATATTAATTTGGATCAAGTCATAATACTCGATCATTTTCTGCAAAGATTGTAGCGATTGCCAATACATGAATTACTTCTTTTGGCGCAATTTTCATTACGTAATCGAAGGTAGCACAGATAATCTGTAGGTCGAACTTAAATTCTCTTTCGTCATGGGTTGTCGCAAGTCTTGTTTTGAAAATATATTCCTAAATGGTAACCCCAATGTCACCGTCAACAACTTGTCGTAGATTTGTGTCAAGAATTATGTATTTACATAAATCGCGAAGAAGCGGTCATTTCTGGAAAATTTCACGACAAACGTTCGACAAATAGTTCCACTTTTTGCCGCTAGTTTCTCGGGCGTCTTTGCAGACGTACAGGCACCTGACGACGAACGTGCGAAACACTAACATATTGCACTGGATGCAGTGTACTAGATCCGTAACGGTCTCCGTTCTGGGCTATTGTTCATGCCTAACTGGTTTTACGGCTATATGCTAATGAATGGACCTAAACGTCGGTACCGTATACACGTATACACTGTCAGACAATTATTTCATCTCTATACGCGAGTCATGTTTACAGTCCATATTCAATACAGATAGACAGTAAGCCAAGCGTAAACACACAAATTCCTTTCTTTTGGCGCTAGTTAGGTTTAACCCCATATTAGAAACAGATTAGATGTATGTCGAATGCCATTACACGAATTTCATCACTTGCAGTGAGTGGTGTTAACAAGCTTTGTCACAGATAGTCTGAATGTCAAGCGCCTAAACATGAACCCCTTGAGTTGGATTTATTCATGTTTGTAGCCCATATTCAGCACCGTTAAGGTGCAAGTTGTTCGTAATTATACGAATTTAATCACTTGTCAATTTCTTGATCCTGACAATATTCTATGCATTTAGGTTGTAGGTAGATTGCCATTAAACAGAATTCAACATTTTAGCGCGAAAAGTTTCGAGACCATACTCAGCACATAATTGCTATAGTTTGGTGCAAGTCACATTTTAGTCACTTATTCAGATCAACTTGGCTGCATGTCGAGCGCATAAATGTTTAGAGTCATTTATCATCACAATAACGTTTCATGTCGAGCGTCAGAAAGGATCTTATTTAGTCGTCTCAAGTCTCAATTCTCGATCATTTTCTGCAGAGGTATACTGTAGTTTGATTGCCAATTCACGAACTTCTTCAGTTGGCGCAATTCACATTACGAAATCAAAGGTAGCAACCATAATCTGTATGTCGAAAATCAATACTCTTTTAACATGTGTTGTCGCAAGTATTGTTTTGAAAACATATTCCTAACTGATAACCTCAGTATCACCGTCAATGACTTGCCGTGGATTTGTGGCAATAAACATATATAAATGACAAGGAAGCGGTCATTTCTGCAACATTACGGAACAGACTTTTCGACAAATAGTTCCGCCTTTTGCCGCTAAGATCTCAGGCGTCTATGCAGAAGTAGTGGAACCTGGTGGCGAAAGTTGGTACTACTAAGATATTGCCCAGGATGCAGATTACCAGATCCATAACGGTATCGTGTCTTGGGCTTTTGTTCTTTCCTTACTCGCCATAGAGCTGGATACTAATGAATGAAAATAAATGTCAGTCCCTTATTCACATATTCCATTACTTAGTGCGTGTCGTGTATCGAGTTCATATACTGAACAAGTAGGCTGTATTTCGAGCGTTGATACACGAACATGTTCAGTTCGTCGAACGCACGTTCGGAGACTGTTTTGATTACCGATAAGTAGCATTTAAAGTCTTAAGACACTTCATCACTATTCGCGAGTCATGTTTCCAGTTCATATTAAGTATAATTAGACAGTGAACAGAACTCAAATACACGAATATCTTGATTTGACGCAATTTATGTTAAACCCATAATCAGAACAGATAAAATGTATGTCGAATTTCATCACTTCCAGTGAGTCATGTTAACAGGGTTTGTCACAGATACGCTGAATGTGAAGCGCCAAAACACGAACTCTTTGAGAAGGATTAAATCATGTCTGTAGCCCATATTCAACACAGTTAAGATGCAAGTTGTTCCTAATTATACATATTAAATCACCTGTCAAAGTCTTGATTCTGACAATATTCTATGCAGTTAGGTTGTAGATAGATCGGCATTAAACAGATTTCAACACTTTTAGCGCGAAACGTTTCGAAACCATTTTCAGCACAAAATTTCTTTAGTTGGTGCAAGACACGTTTTAGTCCCTTATTCATTACTCCTTGGCTGCATGTCGAGCGTATATATGTTTAGAGTCATTTATGAACACAATAAAGCTTCATGTCGAGCGTCAGAAAGGTCCTTATTAAGTTGGCTCAAGTCTAATTTTCGATAATTTACTTCAAAGTTAGACTGTAGTTGGAACGCCACTCCAAAAATTTCTTCAGTTGGCGCAATTCATTTTACGAGACCAAACGTAGTTTAGTAATCTGCAAATCGAACATAAATAGCCTTTTATCGAAAGACATATTTTGAAAACATATTCCTAACATAACCTCAATGTCACCGACAATCCCTTGTAGATTTGCGGCAAGGAACATGCATAAATGGCGAGGAAACGGTCATTTCTGCAAAATTACATTACATTCGACAAATAGTTCCATATTTTGCCGCTAGTTTCTCTGGCGTCTTTGCAGAAGTAGAGGCAACTGACGACGAAAGTGGGAACCACTAAGAACTTGCCCAGGATCCAGTGTACTAGATCCGAAACGCTCTCCGGTCTGGGCTTTTGTTCATGCCTAACTGGCCTTAGAGCTATACACTAATGAATGAAAGTAAATTTCGGTCCCTTATACGTGTATTTCTTTACTTATCTTGTTCAAATTCTGAACAAATAGGATGTATTTCGAGCCTGACTATTATTTCACTTCTATTAAACGTGACTTGCACCAACTGGCCTGAAGCCAGTTGGTGCAAGTCACGTTTTAGTCACTTATTCAGTACACCTAGGGTGCATGTCAAGGGCACATATGTTTAGAGTCACAATAAAGTTTAATGTCTTGCGTCAGGAAGGAATATATTAAGTTGGCTCAAGTCATAATTCTCAATCATTTTATGCAAATATACACTGTAGTACGATCGCCAATACATGAATTACTTCAGTTGGATCAATTCACATTACGAAATCGAAGGTACAACAAATAATCTCTAGGTCGAACTTAAATACTCTTTCATCTTGTGTTGTCACAAGTCTTGTTTTGAAAACGTATTAATAACTGATAACATCAATGTCACCGTCAATCACTTGGGGTAAATTTGTGGCAAGTAACATTTACATAAAAGGTGCGGACGCGGCCATTTCTGCAAAATTGTATGACAATCGTTCGACAATTAGTTCAACCTTTGCCGCTAGGTTCTCTGGCGTCTTTGCAGACGTAGAGGCACCTGACGACGAAAATGGGAAACACTAAGAAATTGCCCAGGATGCAGTGTACTAGATCCGTAACGGTCTCCGGTCTGGTCGATTGTTCATTCCCAATTGGCCTTAGTTTTATATACTAATGAATGAACCTAAATGTCGGTACCGTATACACGTATACACTGAAAGACAATTATTTCATCTCTGTTCGCGAGTCATGTTTACAGTCCATATTCAATACAGATAGACAGTAAGCCAAGCGAAAAAACACACATTTCTCGATTTCGCGCAAGTTATGTTTAAACCCATATACAGAACAGATAAGATGTATGTCGAATGCCAATACACGAATTTGATCACTTGCAGTGAGTCATGTTAACAGGCTTTGTCACAGATTAGCTGTATGTCAAGCGCTTAACACGTAATCTTTGAGGTTGATTAAATCATTTTTTTAAACCATATTCAGCACAGTTAAGGTGCAATTAGTAAGCAATTATATGAATTTAAGCACTTGTCAAAGTCTTGCTCCTGACAATTTTCTATGCATTTTGGATGTAGATAGATTGTCATTAAACAAATTTCAACACTTTTAGCGCGAAACGTTTCGAGACCATATTCAGCACAGAAATGCTTGAGATGGTGCAAGTAACCTTTTAGTCACTTATTCAGATCACCATGGCTGCATGTCGAGCGCATTTATGTTTAGAGTTATTTTAAAACACAATAAAGCTTCATGTCGAGCATCAGAAAGCATCATAATAAGTTGGCTCAAGTCATAATTCTCGATCATTTTCTGCAAAGATATACTGTAGTTCGATCGACAATACATAAATTTCTTCATTTGGCGCAATTCACGTTACGAAATCGAAGGAAGCACAGATAATCTCTAGGTCGAACATAAATACTCTTTCATCAGTGCTTGTCGTAAGTCTTTTTTTGAAAACATATTCCTAACTGATAACCTCAATGTCACCACCAATCACTTGTCGTAGATTTGTAGCAAGAAACATTTACATAAAATGGCGAGGAAGCGGTCATTTCTTAAATTGCATGACAAACGTTCGACAAATAGTTCCACTTTTTGCTGATAGGTTCTCTGTCGTCTTTGCAGACGTAGAAGCATCTGACGACGAAAGTGGGAAACACTAAGAAATTGCCCAGGATTTAGAGTAAGGTCTCCGGACTGGGCTATTGTTCATGCCTAACTGGCCTTAGAGCTATATACTAATGAATGAACCTATATGTCGGTACCGTGTACACGTATACACTGTAAGACAATTATCTCATCTATATTCGCGAGTCATGTTTACAGTCCATATTCAATACAGATATAGAGTAAGCCAAGCGTAAACACATAAATTTCTTTTTTGGCGCAAGTTATGTTTAAACCCATATTAAGAACAGATTAGATGTATGTCGAATGCCAATACACGAATTTCATCACTTGCAGTGAGTCGTGTTAACAAGCTTTGTCACATAGGCTGAATGTCAAACGCCAAAACACGTACTCTTTGAGGTGGATTAAATCATGCTTGTAGCCCATATTCACCACAGTTAAGGTGCAAGTTGTTCCTAATTATACGAATTTCATCACCTGTCAAAGTCTTGATCCTTACAATTTTCTATGCAGTTAGGTTGTAGATTAAACAGGTTTCAACACTTTTAGCGCGAAACGTTTCGAAACAATTTTCAGCACAGAATTGCTTCAGTTGATGGAAATCACGTTTTAGTCACTTATTCAGTTCACCTTGACTGCATGTCGAACGCATATATGTTTAGAGCCATTTATCAGCTTCATGTGCAGCGTCAGAAGGGATCTTATTAGTTGGTTCATGTCATAATTCTAGATCATTTTCCACAAAGTTAGACTGTAGTTCGACCGCCAATACACGAATTTCTTCAGTTGGCGCAATTCATATTACGATACCAAACGTCATGTTAGATTAAATTATTTATGTTGCCCGTAATCAGCACAGTTAATATGCAGGTAGTTCGTAATTATATGAATTACATTCCTTGTCAAAAATCTTCACCCTGACCATTTTCTATGCATTGTGGTTTTAGACAAATTGCTATCACATTTCAAAACTTTTCGCGCGAAAAGTTTGGAGACCATTTTCAGCACAGTTGGTGCAAGTCACGTATTAGTCACTTATTCAGTACACCAAGGCTGCATGTCGAGCGCATACATGTTTAGAGTCATTTATAAAACACAATAAACCTTCATGTCGAGCGTCAGAAAGTATCATATTAACTTGGCTCAAGTCATAATTCTCGATAATTTTCTTCAAAGATATACTGTAGTTCAATCGCCAATACATGACTTTCTTCAGATGGCGCAATTCACATTACGAAATCGAAGGTAGCACATATAATCTCTTAGTCGAACTTAAATACTCTTTCATCATGGGTTGTCGCAAGTCTTGTTTTGAAAACATTCTTAACTAGTAACCTGAATATCACCGTCAATTACTTGTCGTAGATTTGTGGCAATAAACATATATATGAATGGCAAGGAAGCGGTCATTTCTAAAAATTACGGAACAACTTTTCGAAAAAAAGTTCAACCTTTTGCCGCTAGGATCTCTGGCGTCTTTCCAGACGTAGTGGAACCTGGAGGCGAATCTGGGAACCACTAAGAACTTGCCCAGGATCCTGTGTACTAGATCCGTAACGGTCTCCGGTCTGGGCTATTGTTCATGCCCAACTGGCTTAAGGCTGAATGTCAAGCGCTAAAACACAAACTCTTTAAGAAGGATTAAATCATTTTTGTAGCCCATATTCAGCACTGTTACAGTGCAAGTTGTTCGTAATTATTTGAATTTTATCACTTGTCAAAGTCTTGATCCTGACAACATTCTATGCAGTTAGGTTGTAGATATATTGTCATTAAACAGATTTCAACAATTTTAGCGCGAAACGTTTCGAAACCATTTTCAGCACAGAATTGCTTTAGTTGGTGCAAGACACGTTTTAGTCTCTTATTCATTATTCCTTGGCTGCATGTCGAGTGTATATATGTTTAAAGTCATTTATCAACACAATAAAGCTTCATGTCGAGCGTCAGAAATGTCCTTATTAGGTTGGCTCAAGTCCAATTCTCGATAATTTACTGCAAATTTAGACTATAGTTGGAACCCCAATACACGAAATTCTTCAGTAGGCGCTATTCATATTACGTGACCAAACGTAGCTTAGATAATCTGTAGGTCGAACATCAATAATCTTTTATCGAAATACATGTTTTGAAAACGTATTCCTAACATAACCTCAATGTCACCGTCGATCCCTTGTCGTAGATTTGAGGCAAGAAACATACTTAAAAGGCGAGACAGCGGTCATTTCTGCAAGATTACATGACAAACATTCGACAAATAGTTACGTCTTTTGCCGCTAGGTTCTCTGGCGTCTTTGCAGAAGTAGAGGCACCTGGCGACGAAAGTGGGAACTCCTAAGAACTTGCCCTGGATCCAGTGTACTAGATCCGTAACGGTCTCCGGTCTGGGCTATTGTTCATGCCTAACTGGCCTTAGAGCTATACACTAATGAATGAACGTAAATGTCGGTCCCGTATACATGTATTTCATTACTTATCGAGTAGATATAACGAACAAATATGCTGCATTTCGAGCGTTAATACACGAACAACTTCGGTTGGCTGAACTCATATATGCAGCATGTTTTGATTACCGATGAGTTGCATGTCAATCTCTAAGACAATTATTTCATCTCTGTTCGCGAGTTATGTTTACAGTCCATGTTCAATACAAATAGTAAGCCAAGCGTAAATTCATAAACTTCTTGATTTGACGCAAGTTATGTTTAAACCCATATTCAGAACAGATAAGTTGTATTTCGAATGGCAAATACACGAATTTCATCACTTGCAGTGACCTTTGTTAACAGGCTTTGTCACAGATTGGCTGTATGTCAAGTGCTTAGCACGTACTCTTTGAGGTGGATTAAGTCATTTTTGTAATCCATATTCAGCACAGTTAAGGTTCAAGTAGTTCGTAATTATATGAATTTCATAACTTGTCAAAAGTCTTGATTCTGACAATTTTCTATGCATTTTGGTTGTAGATGGTTTGCTATTAAACAGATTTCAACACTTTTAGCGCGAAACGTTTCCAGACCATATTCAGCACAGAATTGCTTGAGTTGGTGCAAGTCACGTTTTAGTCACTTATTCATTTCACTTTGGCTGCATGTCGAGCGCATATATGTTTAGAGTCATGTGTCATCACAATAAACCTTCATGTCGAGCGTCAGAATGGATCTTATTAAATCGGCTCAAGTCTAAATTCTCGATCATTTTCTGCAAAGACATACTGTAGTTCGATTGCCAATACACGAATTTCTTCAGTTGGCGCAATTCAGATTGCGAAATCAAAGGTAGCACAGATAATCTGTATATCGAAATTCAATACTCTTTCAACATGGGTTGTCGCAAATTTGTTTTGAAAACAAATTCCTAACTCATAATCTCAGTGTCATCGTCTATCACTTGTCGTAGATTTGTGGCAAGAAACATTTACATAAATGTTGAGGAAGCGGTCATTTCTGCAAAATTACACGACAAACTTTCGACAAATATTTTCACCTTTTGCCGCTAGGTTCTCTGGCGTCTTTGCACCTCGCGACGAAAGTGGGAAACACTGAGAACTTGCCCAGGATCCAGTGTACCAGATCCTTATTGTTCATGCCTAACTGGCCTTATAGAGCTATATACTAATGATTGAAACAAAATGTCTGTCCCGTATACACGTATTTCATTACCTATCAAGTTCATATACTGAGCAAACAGGCTGTATTTTGAGCGTTAATACTCGAACATCTTCGGTTGGCCCAACTCACGTACGGAGGATGTTTCTATTACTGATGAGTTGCATGTTAAGCTCGGATACACTGCTTAAAAGGCCCCGCAAATTTCCACTAACCGACACGCGTGGCGCTGCTGTACATACACAAACTGCACTAAGCCGCCCACAATGCACCTTGCATCCTGTAGCCACCAGCAACCTGTTGCTAATAAGATCGTTGTGACTTCCTTGGGTTCGTTGTGAGTTGTGGAAATGGTTGCGCAAATGCAAGACATTATTTCCAAGTACGAAGAGCGTGTGCAGAGCATGAAGAATGTGCCCAGGTGTTGTGTTTTCTACCCTATAATGTTATTAACCTTTCGACTACTGCTTGTGTTTTCTTGTGATTCCTACCAGCTAGCTTCTTTTTTTAAGCTAGTTTTTATTTAATACCACGTTCCCCTGTAATCATCTGTAGTTAGAGTTATAGGCTAGCGTTCTTTTAATACCACGTTCCCCTGCGATTATCTTAAGGTTACAGTTGTCAGCTATTTCCTTTTCCTTTTAATACCACATCCCTCCCCGTTCGTCCCACCCTCCTGCCCCTCGGGCATGTGACTTAACTCAACCAGCGCAACAGCCGCCCGGGCGGGCTACACATCGATGGCGGAAAATCAAGGAAATATGCCTGGTCCCGGTGAATATTGCGCTGGCGACCATCTTTGCGGGGCCCATTCTGCAGTCGATCAGTCAAGCTCTAAGACAATTATTTCATCTCTATTCGCGAGTCATGTTTACATTCCATATTCAATATAGATAGACAGTAAGCCAAGCGTAAACACACAAATGTCTTGATTTGGCGCAAGTTATGTTTAAACCCATATTAAGAACAGATTAGATGTATGTCGAACGCCAATACACGAATTTCATTATTTGCAGAGGGTCGTGTTAACAAGCTTTGTCACAGATAGGCTGAATGTCAAGCGCCAAAACACGAACTCTTTGAGAAGGATTAAATCGTGTTTGTAGCCCATATTCAGCACAGTTAAGGTGCAAGTTGTTCCTAATTATACTGATTTCATCACTTGTCAAAGTCTTGATCCTGACAATTTACTATGCAGTTAGGTTGTAGATAGTCATTAAAACAGATTTCAACACTTTTAGCGCGAAACGTTTCGAAACCATTTTCAGCACAGAATTGCTTCAGTTGATGCAAGTCACGTTTTAGTCACTTATTCAGTTCACCTTGGCTGCATGTCGATCGCATTTATGTTTAGAGTCATTTATCAGCACAATAAAGCTTTATGTCGAGCGTCAGAAGGGATCTTATTAGTTGGCTCAAGTCATAATTCTAGAGCATTTTCTGCAAAGTTAGACTGTAGTTCGATCGCCAATACACGAATTTCCTCTGTCGGCACAATTCATATTAAGAGACCAAACGTCATGGTGGTTCAAATCATTTATGTAGCCCATAATCAGCACAGTTAAGGTGCAAGTTGTTCGTAAATATATGAGTTTCATCACTTGTCAAGTCTTGACCGTGACTATTTTCTATGGGTTGCGGTTGTACATAGTTTCCCATCAAAGCGATTTCAACACTTTTAGCGCGAAAATTTCGAGACCATTTTCAGCACAGTTGGTGCAAGTCAAGTTTTAGTCACTTATTTACTTCACCTTGGCTGCTTGTCGAGCGCATAAATGTTTAGAGTCATTTATAAAACACAATAAAGCTTCATGTCGAGCGTCAGAAAGGGTCATATTAAGTTGGCTAAAGTCATAATTCTCGATCATTTCCTGCAAAGATGTACTGTAGTTCGATCGCCAATACACGAATTTCTTCAGTTGGCGCAATTCACATTACGAAATCGAAGGTAGCACAGATAATCTCTAGGACGAAATTAAATACTCTTTTTCATGTGTTGTCGCAAGTGTTGTTTTGAAAATATATTCCTAACTCATAACCTCAATATCACCGTCAATCACTTGTGGTATATTTGTGGCAATAAACATATATATAAATGGCGAGAAAGCAGTCATTTCTGCAAAATTACAGAACAGACTTTTCGTCAAATAGTTCCACCTTTTGCCGCTAGGTTCTCTGGCGTCTTTGCAGACGTAGTGGAACCTGGCGGCGAAAGTTGGAACTATTAAGAAATTGCCCACGATGCAGTTTACCAGATCCGTAACGGTATCGTGTCTTGGGCTTTTGTTCTTGCCTTACTCGCCATAGAGCTAGATACTAATGAATGAACCTAAATGTCAGTCCCTTATACACGTATTACATTACTGAGCGCGAGTCGTGTATCGAGTTCATATACTGAAAAAGTAGACTGTATTTCGAGCGTTGATACACGAACATATTTAGTTCGTCGAACGCACGTTCGGAGACTGTTTTGATTACCGATAAGTTGCATTTAAAGCCCTAAGACAGTTCATCACAATTCGCGAGTCAAGTTTCCAGTTCATATTACGTACAATTAGACAGTGAACCGAACGGAAATACACGAATATCTTGATTTGACGCAATTTATGTTTAAACCCATAATCAGAACAGATAAAATGTATGTCGAATTTCATCACTTCCAGTGAGTCATGTTAACAGGCTTTGTCACAGATAGGCTGAATGTCAATCGCCAAAACACGTACCCTTTGAGAAGGATTAAATCATGTTTGTAGCCCATATTCAGCACAAATAAGATGCAAGTTGTTCGTAATTATACGAATTTCATCACTTGTCAAAGTCTTGATACTGACAATATTCTATGTGGTTAGGTTGTAGATAAATTGCCATTAAACAGATTTCAACACTTTTAGCGCGAAACGTTTCGAAACCATTAAGAGCACAGAATTGCTTTAGTTGGTGCAAGTCACGTTTTAGTCACATATTCATTACTCCTTGGCTGCATGTTTAGACTCAATAAATCTTTATTTAGAGCGTCAGATTGGTCTTTATTAAGTTCGCTCAAGTCTAATTCTGCATCATTTACTGCAAAATTAGACTGTAATTGGAAAGCCAATACACGAAATTCTTCAGTTGACGCAATTCATATTACGAGATCAAACGTAGTTTAGATAATCTGTAGGTCGAACATCAATAGTCATTTATCGCATGACATGTTTTGAAAATATATTCCTAACATAACCTCAATGTCGCCGTCGATCACTTGTCGTATATTTGTAGCAAGAAACATACATAAATGGCGAGGAAGCGATCATTTCTGCAAAATTACATGACAAACTTTCGACAAATAGTTTTATCTTTTGCCACTACGTTCTCTGGCGTCTTTGCAGAAGTAGAAGCACCTGGAGACGAAAGTGGGAACCACAAAGAACTATGCCCAGAATCCAGTGTACCAGAACCGTAAAGGTCTGCTGTCTGGGGTACTGTTCATGCCTAACTGGCCTTATAGCTATACACTAATGAATGAAAAAAAATGTCGGTTCCGTATACACGTATTTCATTAATTATAGAGTTCATATACTGAGCAAATATGCTGTATTTAGAGCGTTAATACACGATCATCTTCAGTTGGCCGAACTCATGCACGGAGGCTGTTTTGATTGCCGATGAGTTGCATGTCAAGCACTAAGACAATAATTTCATCTCTATTCGCGAGTCATGTTTACAGCCCATATTCAATACAGATGGACTGTAAGACAAGCGTAAACAAACAAATTTCTTGATTTGGCGCAAGTTATGCTTAAACCCATATTAAGAACAGATATGTCGAATGCCAATACACGAATTTCATCACTTGCAGTGAGTCGTGTTAACAAGCTTTGTCACAGATAGGCTGAATGTCAAGCGCTTAACATGTACTCTTTGATGTTGATTAAATTATTTTTTACCCATATTCAGCGCAGTTAAGTTACAATTAGTTCGTAATTATATAAATTTCATCACTTGTCAAAAGTCTTGATCCTGACAATTATCTATTCATTTGGGTTGTAGATAGATTGCCATTGAACAGATTTCAACACTTTTAGCGCTAAACGTTTAGAGACCATATTCAGCACAGAATTGCTTCAGTTGGTACAATTCAACTTTTAGTCACTTATTCAGTTCACCTTGGCTGCAGGTCGAACGCATATGTTTAGAGCCATTTATCAGCTTCATGTCGAGCGTCAGAAGGGATCTTACTAGTTGGGTCAAGTCATAATTTTAGATAATTCACTGCAAATTTAGACTGTAGTTCGAGCGCCAGTACACGAATTTTTTCAGATGGCGGAATTCATATTACGAGGCCAGACGTAGTTTAGATCATCTGTTAGGTCGAACAGCAATATTCTATAAAAATTGGTTGTCGAAAGGAATGTTTTGTACACATTTCCTAACAACCTCAATGTTACCGTCGATCCCTTGTAGATTTGTAGCAAGAAATATACACATAAATGTCGAGGAAGCGGTCATTTCTGCAAAGTTACATGACAAACTTTCGGCAAATAGTTCCACATTTTGCCGCTAGGTTCTCTGGCATCTTTCCAGAAGAAGAGGCACCTGGCGACGAAAATGGAAACCACTAAGAACTTGCCAAGGATCCAGTGTACCAGATCCGTAACGGTCTCCTGTCTGGGCTATTGTTCATGCCTAACTGGCCTTAGATTTATATACCAATGAATGAAACTGAATGTCGGTCCCGTATACACTTATTTTATTACTTAGCGCGAGACGTGTATCGAGCTCATATACAGAATAAATATGCTGCATTTCGAGCGCTAATACACGAACATCTTCAGTTGGACGAAATCATGTACGGAGGATGTTTTTTTATTACCGATGAGTTGCATGTCAAGCTCTAAGACAATTATTTCAACTCTTTTCGCAATTTTCCCATCCATGTTCAATACAGATAGACAGTAAGCCAAGCGAAACACAAATTTCTTCATTTGGCGCAAGTTTAAACACCCTTATTCAGAACAGATAAGATTTATGTCGAATGCCAATACACGATTTTCATCACTTGCAGTGAGTCATGTTACCAGGCTTTGTCTTAGAATGGTTGTATGTCAAGCGCTTAGCACGTACACTTTGAGGTGGATTAAATCGTTTCTGTAGCCCATAACCTTCAACGTTATGGTGCAAGTTGGTAATTATATGAATCTCATCACTTGTCAAAATTCCTGACCTCGACTATATTCTATGCAATGTGGTTGTAGATAGATTGTCATCAAAGAGATTTCAACACTTTTAGCGCGAAAAGTTTCGAGACCATTTTCAGGAAAGTTGGTGCAAGTCACGTTTTGTCACTTATTCAGTACACTTAGGCTGCATGTCAAGAGCGTATATGTTTAGAGTCATTTATCAGCACAATAAAGCTTCATGTCGAGAATCAGAAAGAATCATATTAAGTTGTTTCAAGACATAATTCACGATCATTTTCTGCAAAAGTATGCTGTAGTTCGATCGCCAATACATGAATTTCTTCAGTTGGCGCAATTCACATTACGAAATCAAAGGTAGCACAGATAATCTCTAGGTCGAAATTCAATACTCTTTTATCATGGGTTGTCGCAAGTCTTGTTTTAAAACATATTCCTAATTGATAACGTCAATGTCACCGTCTATCACCTGTCGTAGATTTGTGGCAAGAAACATGGCGAGGAAGCGGACATTTCTGTAAAATTACATGAAAATCTTTCGACAAATAGTTCCACTTTTTGCCGCTAGGTTCTCTGGCGTCTTTGTAGACGTAGAGGCACCTGGCGACGAATGTGGGAAACACTAAGAAATTGCACAGGATGCAGTATACTAGATTCGTAACGGTCTTCGGTCTGGGTTATTGTTCATGCCCAATTTGCCTTAGAGCTCTATACTAAAAAATGAACCTAAATGTCGGTCCCATATACACGTATTTCATTATTTACCGAGTTCATATACTGAGCAAACAGGCAGTATTTCGAGCGTTAATACACGAACATCTTCAGTTGGCCGAACTCATGTACGGAGACTTTTGATTACCGATGAGTTGCATTTCAAGCTCTAAGACAATTATTTCATCTCTATTCGCGAGTCACGTTTACAGCCCATATTCAATACAGATGGACTGTAAGACAAGCGTAAACAAACAAATTTCTTGATTTGGCGCAAGTTATGCTTCAACCCATATTAAGAACAGATTAGATATATGTCGAATGCCAATACACGAATTTCATCACTTGCAGTGTGTCGTGTTAACAAGCTTTGTCACAGAATGGCTGTATGTCAAGCGCTTAAAACGTACTCTTAAAGGTGGATTATATATTTTTGTAACCCATATTCAGCAAGTCAAGGTGAAAGTAGTTCGTAATTATATGAATTTCATCACTTGTTAAAAGTATTGATCCTGCAATTTTTATGCAGTTTGGTTGTAGATAGATTGCCATTAAACAGATTTCAACAATTTTAGCACGAAAGGCTTCGAGACCATTTTCAGCACAGAATTCCTTGAGTTGGTGCAAGTTACGTTTCAATCTCTTATTCAGTATATCTTGTCTTCATGTCGAGCGCATATATGATTAATTTTCAACAAAATAAAGCTTCATGTCGAGCGTCAGAAAGGATGTTATTAGTTGGCCCAGGTCGTAATTCTGGATCATTTTCTGCAAAGATAGACCGAAGTTCGAGCGCCAGTACACGAATTTCTTCATTCGTCGCAATTCATATTACGAGACCGAACGTAGTTTAGATAATCTGTAGGTCGAACATCAATAGCCTTTTATCGCAAGACATATTTTGAAAACATATTCCTAACTTAACTTCAATGTCACCGTCGATGCCTTGTAGATTTGTGCCAAGAAACATCGACATAATTGATGAGGAAGCGGTCATTTCTGCAAAATTACATGACAAACTTTCGACAAATATTACCTTTTGCCGCTAGGTTCTCTGGCGTCTTTGCAGAAGTAGAGGCACCTGTCGACGAAAGTGGGAACCACTGAGAACTTTCCCAGGACCCAATGTACGAGATCCGTAACGGTCTCCTCCTGTTCATGCTTAACTGGCTTTAAGAGCTATATAATAATGAATGGAATTAAATTTCGGTCCCGTATGCATGTATTTCATTACTTATCGAATTCATATACTGAGCAAATAAGCTGTATCTCGAGCGTTAATACACGAAAATCTTCGGTTGGCCGAACTCGAGTACGGAGGCTGTTTTGATTACCGTTGAGTTGCATGTCAATCTCTAAGACAATTATTTCATTTCGATTCGCGAGTCATGTTTACAGTCCACATTCAATACAGAAAGACAGTAATCCAAGCGTAAACACACAAATTTTTTAATTTGGGGCAATTTATGTATGTCGAATGCCAATACACGAATTTCGTCACTTGCAGTGAGTCGTGTTAACAAGCTTTGCCACAGAATGGTTGTATGTGAAGCTCTTAACACTTACACTTTGAGGTGGATTAAATCTTTTTCGTAGCCCATGTTCAGCACAGTCAAGGTGCATGTAGTTCGTAATTATATGAAGTTCATCACTTGTCAGAAGACTTGATCCTGACAATTTTCTATGCAGTTTGGTTGTAGATACATTGCCGTTAAACAGATTTCAATACTTTTAGCGCGAAACGCTTAAAGGCCATTTTCATCACAGATTGCTTTAGTTGGTGAAAGTTACGTTTCAGTCTCTTATTCAATAACTCTTGGCTGCATGTCGAACGCATATATGTTTAGAGACATTTATCAACACAATAAAGCTTCATGTCGAACGTCAAAAAGAATCTTATTAGTTGGCCCACGTCATAAATCTAGATCATTTTCTGCAAAGCTCACTTAAGTTCGAGCACCAGTACACGAACTTCTTCATTTGGCGCAATTCATATTGTAAGAACAAACGTAGTTTAAATAGTCTGTAGATCGAACATCAATAGTCTTTTAACATGGGTTGTCGAAAGGCATGTTTTGAACACATTTCCTAACATAACATCAATGTTATCTACGATCCCTTGTCATAGATTTGTGGCAAGAAATATACAAATAAATTGCGAGGAAGCGTTCATTTCTGCAAAATTACATGACAACATTTCGACAAACAGTTCCACCTTTTGCCGCTAGGTACACTGGCGTCTTTGCAGAAGTAGAGGCACCTGGCGACGAAACTGGGAACCACTAAAAACTTGCCAAGGAACCAGTGTACCAAATCCGTAACGGTCTCCTGTTTGGGTTATTGTTCATGCCTAACTGGGCTTAGAGCTATATACTAATGAATGAAACTAAATGTAGTTCCTTTCATTAGTTAGCGCGAGACGTGTATCGAACTCATATACTGAACAAATAGGCAGTATTTCGAGCGTTAATACACGAACATCTTCAGTTGGACGTAACATGTACGGAGGCAGTTTTGATTACCGATGAGTTGCATGTCAAGCTCTAAGACAATTATTTCATCTCTATTCGCGAGTCATGTCTCCAGGCCATGTTCAATACAGATAGACAGTAAGCCAAGCGAAACAGACAAATTTCTTTATTTGGCGCAAATTATGTTTAAACCCATATTCAGAACAGATAAAATTTATGTCGAATGCCAATACACTTGTAATGTTAACAGGCTTTGTCACAGAATGGCTGTATGTCAAGCGCTTAACAGGTACTCTTTGAGGTGGATTAAATCATTTATGTATACCAAAATCAGCAGAGTTAAGGTGCTAGTAGTTCTTAATTATATGAATTTCGTCACTTGTGAAAAGTCTTGACACTGGCTATTTTCTATGCAGTGTGGTTGCAGATAGATTGCCATAAAACAGATTTCAACACATTTAGCGCGAAAAGTTTCGACACCATTTTCAGCACAGTTGGTGTAAGTCACGTTTTAGTCACTTATTCAGTACACCTAGTCTGCATTTCGAGCGCATATATATTTTAGAGTCATTTTTCAACACAATAAAGCTTCATGTCGAGAATCAGGAAGGATCATATTAAGTTGGCTCAAGTCATAATTCTCGATCATTTTCTGCAACGATATACTGTAGTTCGATAGCCAATACATGAATTTCTTCAGTTGGAACAATTCACATTACGAAATCTAAGGTAGCACAGATACTCTCTAGGTCGAACTTCAATTCTCTTTTATAATGGATTGTCATAAGTCTTGTTTTGAAAACATATTCCTACCTGATAACAACAATGTCACCGTCTATCACTTTTCGTAGATTTGTGGCAAGAAACGTTTACATATTTGGCGAGGAAGCGGTCATTTCTGCAAAATTACGTGACAAACTTTCGACAAATAGTTCCACTTTTTGCCGCTAGGTTCTCTGGCGTCTTTGCAGACGTTGAGGCACCTGGCGACGAAAGTGGGAAACATTATGAAATTGCCCAGGTTGCAGTGTACTAGATCCATAACGGTTTCCGGTCTGGGCTATTGTTCATGCCCAACTAGCCTTAGAGCTATATACTAATGAATGAACCTTAATGTCGGTACCGTATATACGTATCTCATTAGTTATCGAGATCATATACTGAGCAAATATGGTGTATTTCGAGCGTTGATACACGAACATCGTGGGTTGGCCGAACTCATGTACGGAGGCTGTTTTGATTACCGATGAGTTGCATGTCACGATCTAAAACAATTATTTCATCTCAATTCGCGAGTCATGTTTACGGTCCATATTCAAATCGGATAGACAGTAAGCCAAGCGTAAACACACAAATTTCTTGATTTGGCGCAAGTTATGTTTAAACCCATATTCAGAACTGATGAGATGTATGTCGAATGCCAATGCACGAATTTCATCACTTGCAGTGAGTCCTACAAAACATGAGACCGGAATAAGGAAACTGAGAATCAGAATTCACTCCAAACCGCACATTTAAATATAGAAGCCGATGTTTCCAGTAAGCATAATTGCTTTAACCAACTTTGGGGAATGCAGGCATAGTATAAATTTGAGATCGCAACACCGATACTAAATTCCAAACATCACAAAATTAAATATAAAGATAGTGTCTCCCTGTGTGATTAGTGCAAACATGCTAATTGGAGGCATTGGGCTTTATATTTTACTCTACGGTAACATTTAACATTTCTTTTTTCACTTATACTTGCTTATAAGTTAATGACATGTTTAAACATGCCTATAGGAAAACTCAGGGTTTAAGGAAACGACACTACTATACTTGTTCCTTATGTGTGCTGATGTTCATTTTCTGAATTTTGGCGAACGGAAAATGCGATTTCTGCAAATCGCCCGATTTGCCTCTATGTAGTATACATGAATTAATTTCTGTTTGTAAGTTACTATTGGTATTGCAATCTGAAACACACGAAGTCCGAGTTTTCCAAGGGTGGATAAAGCAAACCTGCTTATTGGAAATATCGACGTTTTTATTTAAAAAATATGGTGTAGAGTATATTCTGATTCTCTTGTTCCATATTCTGCTCTTTTATTTTTGGATTTTAAGATCTCTTTTTCAATTATAACTGCTTACTTATTAAGGACAAGGATAAACATGCATAATCATAAAATCAGGGCTTAAGGAAACGTCTTTTTTTACTTCGTTTTGTGTGTTTGATGATGTTTATTTTCTGCATTTAGGCGGGTAGAAATGAGATTTTTTACGTCACTACATTTTTCTTTAGGAAGTAAATACTGAATAATTTCTGAGGTTTGGGAGTTAGTATTTGTGTTGTGATTTGAAATATATACAAATCCCGCATTTCCCTAGCTCTGTTAATGCAAATATCCTTATTGGAATCAAAGGCCTTGATATTTTAATGTACGATTCAGAATGAATTCTGATTGTCAGTTTACGTATTAAAGTCATTGTTATTTGCTGTTTAAGATTTCTTTTTCATTTATACGTGCTTACCCCTACTGACAACTATAAATATTTCTATTTCGAACTTGCAAATTTAAGGAAACGTCAGTTCTGTACTGTTTCCTTATTTGTTTGCTGTCGTTCATTTTCTGAATTTTGTCATGCTGAAAATGCAATTTCTGCTCATCGCTCCATTTATCTATAGGAAATATACACTACAAAATTTCGGGTGTTTGTAGGTTAGTATACGTGTTACGACTTTAAATATAAACGTCTATCTCCCTGGCTGAATAGTGGAAACTTGTTAATTGGAGACATCGGGCTTTATGTTTTACTTTACGGTTCAGACTGAATTCTGAATCAAATTTTCCATATTCTGGTCCTGTGTTTTTGCAGTTTAACATTCCTTTTTCACTTTTACTTGCTTACCCGTTAATGACAAGTATATACATGCCTATTCGAAACTCAGGATTTAAGGAAACGACACTACCGTACTTGTTCCTTATGTGTTTGCTGAAGTTCATTTCTGCATTTTGGCGAAGTGAAAATGCTATTTCTGCACAGCGCTTGGTTTGCCTCTAGGAATTACACATGATTTAATATCTGATGTTTGGAAGTTAGTATCGGTGTTGCGATCTGAAATATACACATAGCCTGCAATTTCCAAGGTTGGTTACAGCAATTATGCTTATTGGAAACATCGGCTTTTAATTTAAATGTGTGGATTGGAGTGAATTCTGACTCTCGCTTTTCTTATTCCGGTCCCATGCCTTTATAGTTTAAGATTTATTTTTCATTTATACATGATTGACAAGCATAATTATGTCTATTCGAATTCTAAAGCTTACGAAAACGACAGTTCTGTTCCTGTTTCTTACGTGTTTGCTGATGTTCTTATTTTACATTCTGGCGAGTTGAAAATGCTATTTCTGCACATCGTTCCATTTGCCTCTAGGAGGTATACACGAGTTAAATTAGGATTTTTGTAAGTTAGTATTGGTGTTGCAATCTGGAATACATACGAAGTCCAAATATTCCAAGGGTGGTTAAAGCAAACATGCTTATTGGAAACACCGTCGTTTATATTTAAAAACTATGGATGAGAGTAAATTCTGATTCTCTGTTTCCACATTCCGGTCCTATATTTTAGCATTTTAAGATTTCTTTTTTAATTATAACTGCTTACCTTTTAAGGACAAGTATTAACATGCCTCCTAAAAACTCAGAACTTAAGGAAACGTTTCTTTTACTTCTTTTTGTGTTTTTGCTGAATTTTATTTTCTGCATTTTGGCGAATAGAAAATGAGATTTTTGCACATCACTCCATTTGTCTCTAGGAAGTAAATACTAAATAATTTCGGATGTTTGGATGTTAGTATTTGTGTAGCGATCTGAAATATATACAAATCTCGCATTTCCCCACCTCGGTTAATGCAAACAAACTTGTTGCAATCTATGACTTTGATATTTTAATGTATGATTTAGATTTACCTATTAAAGTCATTGGTATTTGCTGTATAAGATTTTTTTCATTTATACGTGCTTACTCCTAGTAAATATTTCTATTTCGAACCCGCAAATTATTAGAAAAATCAGTTCTGTACTGTTTTCTTATTTGTTTACGTTCATTTTCTGAATTTTGTCATGTCGAAAATGAGATTTCTACACATCGCACCATTTGTCGATAGTAACTATATACTAAAAAATTTGGGGTGTTTGTAGGTTAGTATTTGTGTTGCGACTTTAAATATAAAGATCTATCTCCCTGTGTGATTAATGCAAACATGCTAAATGGAGAGTAGTAAGTGCCCGGCTTGGGGTGGACCATTTCTTAACTCGTTCTTTAGCTTCATTGGTGTAGGGGTCACTTTGGAGGTAAGGCTCCGTCGGTTTTGACCGCCCTGTGTAGGGGATCGGCAATGGGTGGTGGCTCGCGTGTAGGTGTGGGGTCGCGAGCCATAGGTTGGACCGGCTTGGGGTGGACCATGTGTTTTGACTTAAAAAAGCTATTTTGTCAGGTTGGCAACATGCCCCCCTACGCCATCGGTTCCGTCCGTGTTGACCCACGTATGTGGGTGATGGGTATGTGTGGTATTCTTTAATCATATAGTGTGCCACCGTACTTATTGGTAATATAGAAATGGCGGTTGTTTTTAATAATATAGGTGTGATATTATTCAAAAGGATGGTGCCAGTGCAACCGTAGAGATTGGTAGGGTTGGATATTATTAAAAAGGATTAGGCACTTTGAATATTTGATAATATGACGTGTATATTATTAGAAAGGATAGGGCATTTATAATGTAGACGCTGGCGGAAGCTTTTTAATAATATACATGTGATAGTATTAAAATTGGTTATTAAAAAGCATCGTTACGTTCAAGATGTCGGATCCTTTTTAATAATATTACGTGTATATTATAAGAGAGCATCGTCCATTTTGAATTTGACGATTTAGACGATTGTTTTTAATACTACGTGTATATTATTAAAAAGCATCCGCAATTTTGAATGTAGCGATGTGTACGGTGGTACATACACTATCGGAGGCTTTTTAATAATATATGTGCCACCGTAAGGATTGGCATGGGTAAGGGTAAAGGATGGGTTTAATAATATGGGTGTGATTACCGTGATGCCGCTGTGTAGTCTGGTAGAAGAAAGATGGCGACGTTGCTGGTGAGTTGATGTAGTTGAAGGTCGCGCGTGTACTGACTTGTTCTCGTAGGTGTGTCTGCAAGTAACTGCTGGCAAGGCGTGGTGGTGACATCATTGGTGCCGTGTGCAGATATGGCCACCGTCTGACCTTATCCAAATATGGTGTTGGTGGATGTAAGGTGAGTGGTATTGGGCGTATGGATTGTGTGCGGGGTCTGAGCGGTGAAAACAGCGATGGCCGACTGGAATTTGTATCATATGGAATTGTTAGCGGGTAGCGTAATGGGTGCCCTACAGTTCTAAGAATGGCAGGGTTCAAAGAAGCAATAGGTACTATGGTTTCGTATCTCATTCGCAAGTGGTAAAAGGGTGTACAAAGTTTGCGTGAAATGAAAAGACGTTTGAATAAGGTGTACATAGAGAGAGATTGGTTTTATTAACAGAAGTTTTTACAATGGCTATTGGCTACCTTTTGTAACATGACGTTAAGCAGCGTAGGCGTCGCTGTGTTTTGAACGCCTAATTTTGGGGCAGGTAAGCAGGTACAGGTACGGGATTTTCCCTAATGGCGAGGAGATCATCTGGTAAGTATGGAACGTTGAGACGTATGAGTTTCTTGATACGTACGTCATAATACATGGAGTGGCGCCAGACGGTGTTGGATGTGTGCGAAAGTGAATAGCGTACGTGGAATAGTTGGCGCATGAGCCTGTTTGTTGCTGTACGATTACAGGCGCGATACAGCCTAAAAGCCAGTGTTTGAGGTACGCCAATGCCAGCGAAGAATGCGACCAAATACTCGATGATGGTTGGTGAAGGTGTTTCAAAGAATAGGCGGAATAAGATACACGATGGCCACGTGTCGATAGAGCCCAAGTATTGTTCCACAGCGTGCAGCAGATGCATGGCGGCGAAGGCAGCATCGGCGTCGGTGTCAGCGTGGTTTACAGGAAGCGTACTGTGTGTATAGGTGTGAAGTTGGCGTTTATATATGTAGCCGTCGCGTGTGGCGTGGGAGTTGGACAGCCCCGTACACGCACTCGGAAGAGTGAAGTCATAGGCACTGTGGAATCTGCTGGCGCTTGCTTAGTAACAGTGCTGTGGCACAGCAGCGGGCGGTGACGCAATGCAGAATGAGTGTTCTGTTAAAATATATATAGTGCAGTTTGAAAGACGTCCTGCATTAACGCTGCACTTTGTTACCGTGAACACTGTTGCCGCCATATTTTAACAAGCTGTCGACGACGCCGTCAGAACGCTGCTGCTATCGACGCCCTCAAGCATCTATTAGTTACACGGTAAGTGAATAACGTTTGCTAGTGTCGATATATTGTGAATGTGAATGTTCAGAATTTAAAGAGAGTGTTTGTAATGTCAAGCAGAATAATGCCGATCGCCGCTACACGCCGACGCCAAAGCCGTCGCTGCCCCTGGTCGTTGCTGTTGCCTGTTGTGGGTGTTGTTGCTGCCTGTTGCCCGCTACCGATTGCCGACACTGCCTGGTGCCCGCTGCCCGTTGCTGCCGTTGTCTGTGTTGTTGCTGTTGTTGCTGATCCTACAACCCACGGTGAGTGATCGGTTGTTATTATTAATACTCTGCATGCCGGTGACAGTGTAGTGAAGATAATCCACCTTGGTACGAAATTTGAACGTGTGTCCCTCGATGTATCTGATATAAGGGCAGTTTGGGGAGAATTCGATGTGCTCTTTAAACGGTATATCAGTTCCTTCCAATCAAATAAAGCGCAGTTGCAATAAAAACAGATACAGCCGTCACTCCACCCTGAAATGAGAGAGATTAAACGATTTCGATAACCTAAAATGTGTGTATAGGGAAAGATAGGAGGTACATATACGCCATGTGTTGTCGCTAGCTTAAAAGTTCGTGTGTATGTGTCACGGATAAAAGAGGCGGTGGGATGTGTGTGTGTGTGTGTGGGGTGGATATTTGAAATGTAGGATTTTAAAAAATATTTAGACGTACCCTCGAAGTAAAATCCGGCGACCGCCAGAGGCTCTACCGAAGGCTTTCCTTTGGGATCCCACCGCCCTTCGGTCTGGTAGAAGAAGCGCGTGCGTTTAGCTAGCGTTCCATATTCGGGATGTCTGAGTAATTCCAGCGATGGATAGCTTGTTCTTGTGCCAGCTGCTTTGAGATTCCGTCGTAGTAGATGGGAGTGCGAGAGGCAGAATCCGGCGGTATGTCGGCGGACCTTGCGGGTTTTGAGGGCGGACTATCGCTGTCCGACACCTGCGGAGAAGGAGGCTGAGTCTCGAGCGAAGCCTCCAGTGAATTTGTTGATGACCAGAGGGGACCATCCTTGACGTCCATGGCAGCGGTGCACAAATTAGAAGTGTCGTCTATACGCGTGCTTACCGCCGTCTTTATAGGAGATCGGACTAGGAAACAGAGACGTCTAGTGGTAGGAAAAAGGAAATAACGGCTACGCATGAGTGTTTATTTTAAGTAGGTGTACTTTATTGCATTATAAGAAAAACAAGTACAGAGCGTGTTTAGACGGTTAATAGAGACTTGAGTTCTTCGAACAATTGACAATAATTGATGTAGGATTTGTCTACAGTAGAGGGGGGCGCAAGATAAGTAGCAGAGCTGTGAGCCGTATCGATATAGGCGGCTATGTAGAAAGTCGTCTGGTTCTGAATCATATACATTATGTAAACCAGATTACGCAACTCCTCGTACGTGAATGACAAGTACTGTTTGCCTAGATATACTCTGGCAACCCTGTAGCTGCCGGTAGTGTTCATTTTAAAGTCGCCGTCTTTCTTCGCGAAATGTTCGTTTGTAGACAGAGCGTTGCACAGGGCCGCGATATTGTCGGCCATAGTTTGCAGTTGTTGAGCGTTGAGGAGCAGAGGCAGCTTCTTGGCGCCTCCGAATTCTGCTAGCGGCTGATAACCGCGGGCAGGATAAAAGCCCACTGACACGTATTTTGACTTGTCCTCTGCGATTAAAAAGACGCGCCGTAGCATGGCTCTTTTGGGAATGCTGAGTGCCTCGGTGACGACTTCCAGACATGTGTCGAGTTCTGCCTGTCGGGCGGTGCGCTTCGGGTAGAAGGGCGGCGCAGCACCATTACTGTCCTCTTCGTAAATTATGGGCTGCTGCTGCGACTGTCGCTGCTGACATGTACGCTTTCCGGCTGACATGGCGACGCTGACTGATAGACGTATAGGCGGTTAGCGTCTTTTATACAGCTGCAGAAGAGAGAGAAAAAATGACGTCATTACAGACGTGATAGCCCCGAATTAAACGAGGCGGTATGGCGGGTAAAGTCTGGCGGACAGCTGATATAGTTGCGGGAACGAAGGTGATGCTGGAGCCATTTGAATAGCGTATGTGCGTTTCGTGTTGCGCAGCCGCGGTTTAGATAATTCTTGTGGCACGGCATACTGTAACTGAATTGCGCCTTGATGCCGTGGGGCTGGAGACACTCAAAATCCTCCAGATTTCGTACAGGCTGCGTCAGCAATTCTGTGAGAAATCTGGTCTTTGCGATGCCATACGCGTACAGATGGGCGTATCCCGAGACGGCCTCGCGTATGGTCTGGCGCAGCTTGTCATATTGGAGCTGGCCGTCCGCCCATGACAGGCCGTTTTCCTCGCAGCCGCGAGTCGTCATGGGGTATGGTGATTTAAAATGAAATGTCTCCCTGACATTTTCGGCAGCCACCGAGAGTTCTTTGACGGCCTACTCGTTCTGCCTGCCGCGCAGGATCTCATAATCTATCTCACACACACTCTCTCCATTTTAGGGCTTAGTCATATACAGAATGAAACAATTAAGGTTAGGACTCGCCTTTTATATAGGCTGGTACAGCACTGCCCTCCTGACCGTTGTCGGCACAGCGTAGGGCCAAATTCCGACCAGAATAGCTGGTGGATCCTTTGGTCGGCGTTATCAGCAGCAAACAGCCCCACGAATTGTTGAGGTCTGTAGCCCCTATCCATGTATAGAGCGAAGAGGCAGCAATATTCGCCGCAGACTGCAGTTGTAGGTCCTTGGAGTTGCGTTCTGTTGTATTGCCAGACTGTACAATAGCGCTGTATTAAATCTAGGATGGACGGAATATGTGGATAGCGGCCGTAAGAATCGAAAAAGTAACCGCTAGAGGAGCGGTGGCGGTTTTGAAAATGTATGGCCTGCCAGTGCGAGCCCTTTTCTGTGTGAGGGTCTGTGTTAACTATGATGGTGCCAGTCTGCACGATCGAGAGCGGTAGGAGATCCGAGGCATAGACCCCGAGAAAAAAAATTAACATCCTGTAGAGCGTGCTGAATCTGGACGGTGTCAATTATTATTATTATGAGAAGTCTGTCGATACGTTGCGAGCTAGATCGATGCGTACAGAATTGTCATACTCTAGATACAAGAGACAGGAGACGGCCTCTGTTAGTGCCTTGACAAATTTTAGATCGATCCTGATATAGCCGCTTGTGGGGGTGAGGCGTGACCTTCCGACGCTGCCAGATCCGGCGTAAGATCGTACACTATCATGAAGAACCCGTTTATATACATGTCGTGAGTTATCTGGAGTCCTGAGTTCGAGTGGTGAATGCCGATGAATTCGAACAGTGTAGCGTAACCTCTGACTGACGTTTTCTCGTGACTCATGTCCAGGGACAGGCTCTCGCTAGGAATCTGTCTACCATTAAGATAGTGTGAAGTTGGTCAGATCGTAATGGCGGAAATTATGTGTTCGAATCTCTCGAACCGCGAAAGTCCGCGTTCTTTACTGAGCCACCAGGCTGCCCCCTAAGCAAGAGGGATTTCTAGATCAATTCCGGGGGCTCGCACCCTTTTGTAAATTGCCATCGGCCCTCTGGGCCGCTGAACCCCGGACAGTGGAACTCGTGGGAGGGTCAAGTAGCATAGACATATGATCAAGTGAGGATCACCAATATAATATAACATAAACAGGTTATTATCCAAATCCTACTAATACAAAGAATCACTCTGGCACTTCACGTGGTTTACAACTCCCAACTCTTGGGTCAAAAAAAATACATACATATATACATATACATAAATCCACCGTGAAGTGATTCCAACTCTCTTCTATAATTAAAGAACAATAGGGATCTTTCACCACTCTTGACATCCAGTGGCGAGGTACAATCTAACATTAATCCACAGACCCTCACAATTAGTGTGAACACATAATTAACAATGAACATTATCATCAATGTCTGCACGTGCTTCTGCTCAACCATCAGGGCACTCAATGCTTTTACAATCCGACATTAATCATGAGACCCTTACAATTATTCTGCATGAATAATTACCAATGAGCATTATTACAAATATCTGCACGTGTATCTCATTAACCATCAGGGCTCTCAATACTATTACACATCGACATTTAATTACCAGACCCTCAAAATTATTCTCCATGAATAATTAACCATGAGCTTCACTCACACATATCAGGATGTACTTCCCATCTACCATCAGGGCCCTCAATACTACTAGACAGCTAGCATTTAATTACCAGGCCCTCACAATTATCCTCCCTGAATAATTAACCATGAGCTTCACTCACACATATCAGGATGTACTTCCCATCCACCATCAGGGCTTTCAATACTACTACACAGCTAGCATTTAATTACCAGGCCCTCGCAATTATTCTCCCCGAATAATTAACCATAAGCCTCACTTACAAATATCAGCACGTGCTTCTCATACAAGTCACAAGGACCTCACGATTATTCCTCACGAATAATCTACCATGTGCTTCACTACAAAGGTCAGCATGTGCTTCTCATACAAGTCACAAGGACCTCATGATTATTCCTCACGAATAATCTACCATGAGCTTCACTACAAAGGTCAGCATGTGCTTCTCATTCAAAGTTACAAGGACTTCACAATTATTCCTCACGCATAATCTACCATAAGCTTCACTACAAAGGTCAGCCTGTGCTTCTCATACAAGTTACAAGGACCTCACAATTATTCCTCACGAATAATCTACCATGAGCTTCACTACAAATCCCCGCATGTGCTTCTCATACAAGTACAAGCCCCTCACAATTATAATCTCCCTCCGAGAAACTTGATCTGAACCGATTCAATGAAACTCGCAGTAGCTTATAACTAAAATTCCTCTATCTTGGGGACAGGCGACTCGCCTCCTTAAAGTTCACGATGCACCTACTTAAAACAAAAAATAACAAGCGATCGCTCAAATACGGGCGGATACAACTCCAGCGGAAACGGGGGTCCAAACTCTCGTGCTTCCACCTTCCGTTGTATCTCAGCACGTCACTTCCTCGATGCTCCCGCGCTCTCCTTCCGGCAACGTCGTACCCGGCTAGGACACAATTCCGACCGAAGAGTAACCTCCTGAGAAATATTATTATTTGTCGTACCTGAGGGATGATGAGTTATCTCGCTTAATCCTATTAGGCCGTACTAGTCCCCTGGATCCGGCTCGGCCAGCGACTCCAACTCCAGCAGCGTGATGGCCCCACCAGGCTGCTCCCTCAATATCCTCCTCAGGCACTTCCAGGCTCCCTCTTCGGTCTCGCAGTCCGTACAACCGCCTACAGCTGATCGCTTACTCAGCACCGCTGATCCTGCCCTGACTTCTGCTGATCGTGTACTCACTACTGCTGTTCGTGTACTGACTACCCCTCTTCGTGTACTGACTACCGCTCGACCTTCAGGCGTCCCACGCGCCCATTAACCCCGCCCCCTAAACACGTCATACTAGCAACCAATCGCTACTGACCATCGCTGCACGAAAGGGGAAAAGGGGGTTAAAAAAATAAGAGTATCGATCGTTACTCGAATCGGAAGTAGCCTCAATCCAGGGCGTTTAAGTTATTATGCGATATTTGAGCGGTCACGAGGCATGACCGGCTCATTACCATGGTAAAAATCAGACGTTTCGGGAGCATACCCAACACGGCGTTATTGATAGATATTGCTTGAGGGCCGCCGGCAAACGTGAAGGTCTTGAGTTCGACTCTCGTCACGTTATAGCGGCCAAGGCAACCCTTGCTTAGCGCCTCACTATGAGCGACTAAGATTTTCGGGCTGGGCCGGATACGTCTCACGATCAGTTCGGCGTCGAGAAATTTAAAAGTCGCCTTTGTTTTCGTATCGTCATGGGCGTTCATGAGGTAAAAATCGTCCTTGGCTTTGGTCAATCGTATCTGTATGCGGACGCCCGACAGCAGAAATTGCGAGAAGTTGCATATGTCGGCGTGTAGACGACCGTATAACTCTATTACTTTGCTCTGTTTTTGCCGCTCCCATCTCTTGAGAAAGCCTTTGTTTTTGATACTGATGGATGTCGGATCACCGGCCAGGACGTCCCCTTCGTCTAGATACCAGAACGCGTTTGTTAGATGCGAATTGGCGGCGTCTGAACCATAGGTCAGGAGAGATTCCGAATATGAGCGGTAGGGGTACAGTTCAGAGGCCGGCGTGATGTTCACATTAATCAGTGAGATGTTACATTGACTGAACAGAGAATGGAGGAAATTGTTGGTTCCCGCCGTAAAATCTGAGGCGTCGAGATCTTTGCTGTCCACGCCGATTAACCTGCCTCTAACAAAGAGTTTAATGTCTTGATCTGTGTATGTCTCGCTATCGCCGGGTATCAAAAATTCGAGATCGTTCTGATCTACCGTCGCGATCGGCTTATGGTGGACCACATCTGTCCCTAGGATTGCCAACTGTATAGGCTTATGCGCGAAGATACCGAACTCGTTACTCACAAACTCTACTTCTACAGACATGATCGGGTAGTGAATGATGCGAATCACGAAAATGTCTGTTTTTATAGTCTTGGAGGAGGCCTTGCGTTTACGTTTTGCTTTTTTGGCCTTGTGCTCTCGCTGCGACGATGGTTTGCAGGAAGATGCCCTCTTTCTTTTACGTGAACCACCGCCACGTAACTTTTTAATAATATTCTGCGTCGTCTCCGTCACGTGTTTCGATAGGATGTCACCTGTCTGTCCGGGATTGGCGGCTATATCGGTCATGACTTTTGCGCCGGTGCGCAAAGCTTCGCGTCCGACAGACTTGGCACTGCTCCACAGTACAGGTCGCACGGTCCTCTATAGCTCTCGGAGAAAACTGCCTATACCACGTCCGCGCTGTACGAATGGGGGGGCGGAATAGATGGGACCGATGCCAGAGTGACCGCGCACCCAAACACCTCCTGCTTGACGTATATAATACTGTCCTAACGGCGTCATACTTGTAAATGTATGTGGGCGAGGTATCGACTCCATATTTATATATAAATATCAATGTGTAATGACGCGCCGAAAATGAAGGACCACCTTCAAGGGGGTCTGGCTGTCGATAAAGGGGATCAGCTCCCCCGACTGATTTAGTATCGCGATACGTATGTCCCGAAACGTTCTCTTCTCCGCGGGTACATAATACACGTTTTGGAATAGATACTCGCTATCATAATCGGTTGGCACGACTCTGAACGATCTCAGATATCTGACCTTAGCGGTGCCTATAAGCTGCGGCGCTATGAGATCGCAATACATCACAGCGTTCACGTAGACATTCAAATTGAGTAGCTGCAGATGCTACTGGCTCGCGGAGTAGGAGAGTTCGCATTATCCCACCTCCCACATATTCGGATGGGTCCAGTCTTATGGGCTGTGCCAATTGTGTCGTGAATGCGGCGATCTTATTGTATGGGTATATATCTTGAGAGGCGTTACTAAACAGCGTGATATAGAAATTATCGCGATCCATATCTCTATTTAAACAGACTGTATATCGCTGGCAGGAACCCAAGAATCGAATTCTGAGCTGTATCGTCTCCATCGAACCAGGTACTCTAGAATGCCGCGTCTGACCCTCTTGTCCAGTATTTTTATCTATCTTATAAGCGGTCTGTTTGTGATGCGGACTGGAACCAATTCTTCGCTGTAAAACTGGCCTTCGATCTCCTGGCCTCGCAAGTCCTCGAGTTCGAACACGGGACGGGGGGTTCTATGCACGACCTTACTTACTTTGAAAATCTCGGTGGTGTAATTTTGTTCGCCGCCTTTCGCGAATTTCATCTTCTCCTTGCTGATGCGCACGTGCTGGCCCACCCGAAATTTTAGCATGCTTAAACGTCGCGTTTTGTCGGCCTTCCCACTCATCTTATTCCAGGTCGTTAAGACGTCGGTGTCGCTCACGTCGGCGGGCGCCATACCCGTGGTAGAATGAACTGTGGCATTGTACTCTTTGACAAATTTGGGCAGGACGTCTATATATTTGTACGTGTTCTTATAGATGAAATATCTGGACAGTTTATCCCGCAACGTTCTGTTGACGCGCTCCACGACCGCACATTTGACGTCGGGATTTCTAGACTTGAAACTCTATACCCTCACGTTTTAGCAACGCCTGAAATTGGGTATTTAAAAACTCTATGGCCTTATCTGTACGCACCCACACGGGCCGTCTGCGAATAGGTTTCGTGTATTTGGGGTCCCGAAATATAGATTCGAGTGCTACTGCTACCCTTTTCCCGTCTTTGTACGTAGAGGTACGCTATGCAGATATTTTGAAAACACGTCAATTACCTGCAGTAGATACCTATAATTATTATTATAGTACTTCAATGATGACAGATCCAAACTATCGATTTCCCAAACGTCATCGATATTATTGACAGTATATGGATTTCTGGGGAAGCGTTTCCTGAGGGGTCTATGCGTCTCTAGCCACGCCTTTATCTGACTTGGCGTTTTCTTCTTTGTCTGTTTTTTTACTGGGAGGAGCGTGTCTAACTGCTTGTTGAAGCTTGTGTAAGCTGGAAAACGCTGACGGTGCTGCAGGATCGGAATACAGTCTCCGCAACATGGCAAAACTAATACGTTACCCACTCGCGACGTAACGCGGCTTCGGCGCCGCTGTCGGGTGCCTGGGAGAAGCCTCGAAATAACGTCCCTAAACTTGAGACCTTTGGAAATGCGAATGTTAGCTTCGGGGTCATAACCTTCCAAATGCGCATTGGTCATCTCCAGAATTGTCTTATATTGTTTTAGATCGTCGCGGGTAATCAATTTTTATCCACCCTTTTACGCGTCAGGAGCTCCCACAGACCCTTTGTAGCGGGGAACTCTACGTTCTTCATATAGATATTACGGTCGCTATCGACACCGACTCGCGAATCGCCGATTATGAACCCATCACCGTCTCTTCGGATACCATACTCTGTATCGAAAATTCGCTTCTTAGATTCAAACAAATATGGGGACACGTACGGACTAGCCAAGGCGCCCACACGCATCGCACCATAATCTATCACGTCGGGTTCGATTTGTTGGTCGTCAGTAGTTAAGAGGCCCTTATGGTCGCACTTGGGCTTTCGACTTGAAGAAGGTATTTTGTCAGGGTGGAGTAGGGGTGAGAGTGGAGGTAGAATGTAGCCTGTTGGTGGGGGATCGGTTGGTGGTTGTTTGTGTGTGTGGGTTTATAAGTCGAAAGACCAAGAGGGACCAGAAGAGTGTGGTGTGTGGTGCGGTTAAGTTTGGTAGAGTGAAGATGGCGCTGGCGGAAGTGGAGGTTTAGGCTGCGTCCGTGTTGATGGTGGTGGTTGGGGAGGTTGTTTTAATCATGTGTAGTGCTGTGGCGGTTCCGGCTGCGGCGGCGGTGGCGGCGGCGGCTGCGGCGTATGAGATGTACTTGTTCTTTAGCTTTATAGTTTGGGTTTGGATGGTTTTGTTGGGCGGTGGGTGGGTTAGGGAGGGGTAGGATGGTGTTGGTTGGTGTGGGGGTGGTCTAGAGAGACGGAGGGAGCCGAAACTCGAAAAATGGGCAAGTGACCCCGGATGGGCCCAAAATGGGGGGTTCCGAAAATTGCCCCCCCAATTTTTTTGGATTTGGGGTCATTTGCCCATGGGCCCAAAATGGGGGGGTGCAAGTTGTACCCCCCATGTGGGCCCATATGGGGTCAGTTGCCCATTGTTGTAGTTTTGGGCTGGGGAATGGGTGGAGAGGTTGCCCCTTGGTTGGGGATGGGCAATGGCTGCATTGGTTGTGCAAAGAGGGGATGGGCAATGGCTCCACTGCTTCCCGTAGGTTGGGGATGGGCTATGGCTGCGCTGTGTGGGCAAGGTTGGGATAGGGAAGGGTGGGGTTTGCGCGGTATGTATTGAATGTAGGATGGTGCCGTGCTACATGTTGGTAGATAAAGATGGCGGATGGTTTTGAATAATATAGTTATGTACCAACATGTACGATGTTAGGATAAGCAATGGCTCCACGGCTTCCCGTAGGTTGGGGATGGGCTATGGGTGTAGTGTTTGGCCAAGGTTGGGATAGGGAAGGGTGGGCTTTGTGCGGTATGTATTGAATGTAGGATGGTGCCGTGGTACATGTTGGTAGATAAAGATGGCGGATGGTTTTGAATATAGTTACGATTGTGGAGGCTTACCCTAGGTTGGGGATGGGCTGATCCGCTAGGTAATGACGCCGTGTAGTCTGGTAGGTTGAAGATAGTGCTGCTGTGTTGATGTGAATGGTTTGAAAGTTGCGCGCGAAGTGACGTGTAGTTAGGTGTTGTAGAGCAGCAATATGGCTGCTGTTAGGATGACATCTTTGACCATATAAGGAATGTGAGGTAAGGGTGTGTGTGATTGGTTGGTGAATGGGTGCGGTTGCAGGTGTGTGAGATGCCAAGATGGCGGTTGTAAGGATGTGGGTGTGATGGCTTGTTCCAAATATGGTATTGCTTTTGATTGGTTGGGGGTGGAGTGTAAGTGGTACTTTACCGTAATGGCGGCCATGATGAATGTGAGAGAGGCTGGTTCATAGTTTGCACGTGTGGAAGGTTATCAGGGAATGTTATTGTCGACTGTTTACAATTCTCAGAATTTGCCGAGTCTTAGAGCGTAAGGAGCACGTCTGGGTTGTTATGGAAGCGTGACGGAAACTGTGGGTGTACAAAGTTTGAAATGAATACAATAGTATATGGAGAAGATTGGTTTTTATTGGCAGAGAATTGTTACAATACCTCTTCACGTAGTAGTTGTAATGCGGCGTTGATCATGAGAGGCGTGGGTGTATTTTGTACGCCGAGGAGTGGAGCCTGCAAGCCGGGCACAGGTACGGGTTTTTCCTCGGGGAACTCTGGTAAGTATGGTACATTGCGCCGTACAAGTTTCTTGAGACGTAGATCATAGTAGAGGGAGTGTCGCCGGACCGTGTCGGAGGAGTGCCAGAGGGAAAATCGCGTGTAGAAAAGCTGTCGCACTAGTTCGTTTGCAGCTTCCGGGTTACAGGCGGAGTAGAGTTTGTATGCGAGTGTTTTAGGCAGAGCATTGCCTGAGAAAAAGTCTGTTAGATACT
>Ga0268261_10000084_pt1 | contig 57332 bp, 50 predicted proteins | sample TergutNc150P1_FD_190353 | JGI IMG/M metagenome (GOLD analysis project Ga0268261, IMG submission 190353) | Nasutitermes corniger P1 segment gut microbial community from laboratory colony in Florida, USA - Nc150 P1 (SPAdes) (version 2) | ecosystem: Host-associated > Arthropoda: Insects >... | reverse complement strand
CAATATTACTCTTTCTGCAGCCTATCCTATCAGATATACCCCCACAATATTACTGTTTCTGCTGCCTGTCCTATCAGATATACACCCACAATATTACTGTTTCTGTTGCCTGTTCTATCAGATATACCTCCACAATATTACTGTTTGTGTTGCCTCTCGTATCAAATATACCCCCATAATATTACTGTTTCTGCTTCCTGTCTTATCTGATATTCCTCCACAGTATAATTGTTTCTTTTGCCTGTTCTATCAGATATACCCCAACAATGTTACTCTTTCTGTTGCCTGCTCTATCAGATAAACCCCACAATATTATTGTTTCTGTTGCCTGTTCTATCAGATATAGCCCCACAATGTTACTGTTTCTGGTGCCTGTCCTATCAGAAATACCACCACCATATTACTGTTTCTGCAGCCTGTCCTATCAGATATACCCCCACAATATTACTGTTTCTGCTGACTTTCCTATCACATATACACCCACAATATTATTGTTTCTGTTGCCTGTTCTTTCAGATATACCCCCAAAATATTGCTGTTTCTTTTGCCTGTTCTATCAGATATACCCTCACAATATTACTCTTTCTGCTGCCTCTCCTATCAGATATACCCCCACAATATTACTGTTTCTGCTGCCTCTCCTATCAGATATACCTCCACAATATTACTGTTTCTGGTGCCTGTCCTATCAGATATACACCCACCATATTACTGTTTCTGCAGACTGTCCTATCAGATTTACCCCCCCACAATATTACTGTTTCTGCTGACTGTCCTATCAGATATACCCCCAAAATGTTACTGTTTCTTTTGCCTGTTCTATCAGATATACCCTCACAATATTACTCTTTCTGTTGCCTGTCCTATCAGATATACCCCCACAATATTACTGTTTCTGTTGCCTCTCCTATCGGATATTCCCCCAAAGTATAACTGTTTCTATTGCCTGTTCTATCAGATATACCCCCACAATATTACTGTTTCTGTTGCCTGTCCTATCAGATATACCTCCACAATATTACTGTTTCTGTTGCCTGTCCTATCAGATATTCCTCCAAAATATTACTGTTTCTTTTGCCTGTCCTATCAGATATACCCCACAATATTACTGTTTCTGGGGCCTCTTCTATCAGATATACCCCCACAATATTACTGTTTCTGGGGCCTCTCCTATCAGATATACCCCCACAATATTACTGTTTCTGTTGCCTGTCCTATCAGATACACCCCCACAATATTACTGTTTCTGTTGCCTTTCCTATCAGATTTACCCCCACATTATTACTGTTTCTGCTGCCTCTCCTATCAGATGTACCCCCATAATATTACTGTTTCTGGTGCTTGTTCTAGCTGATACACCCCACAATATTACTGTTTCTGCAGCCTGTCCTATCAGATATACCCCCACAATATTACTTTTTCTGCTGCCTGTCCTATCAGATATACACCCACAATACTACTGTTTCTGTTGCCTGTTCTATCAGATATACCCCCGAGTATTACTGTTTGTGTTGCCTGTCCTATCGGATATTCTCCCACAGTATAACTGTTTCTGTTGCCTGTTCTATCAGATTTACCCCCACAATGTTACTGTTTGTTCTGCCTGTCCCATCAGATATACCCCACAATATTACTGTTTCTGTTGCCTGTCTTATCAGATATACTACCACAATATTACTGTTTCAGCTACCCTGTCTTCTCAGATAAACCCCCACAATGTTATTGTTTCTTTTTCCTGTCCTATCAGATATACCCCAACAATATTACTGTTTCTTTTGCCTGTCCTATCAGATATACCCCCACAATATTACTCTTTCTGCTGTTTTTTCTATCAGATATACCCCCACAATATTACTGCTTCTGCTCGATGTGATCACATATACACCCACAGTACATTGAATTCTTTCGCAGAAAGTCACTTCATACGGCATTCTGTCATGTTATGAGCCAAGTAGTTATGGGGCGGATCTGGTCGCTTTTGGGCTTTCGACTTTTTCCTAGGTTTTTTGCCAGGGTGCCACCATATCCACCCATACGCCGTAAGTTCCGTCCTTCTTTACCGACGTAATGGAAGTAATTAGGGCATGGTGTTGCTTGGTAATTGGTTCGTTTTAATCATGTATGTGTGGTTGACGTAATGCTAGTGTTTGCCGCCGTAGATATTGGTATATTTAAGATGGTTGCCGTCCTTTGATAGAGAGGAGTGTGTCATCCTTTGTGGACGGCCGGCCTTGGACTGCCCAGGCTCGTGCAGTGATGTCATGGGTGAGCCGCTCGTTGAGAGAAAGAGAGAGAAGATAGTGGACTCGTATTGGCTAGCGCTATGTGGCAGGAGGCGGGCGGGGGTGTGTGTGGGTATCTGGCAGTGATGGCCGCTGCTGTTCTTAGAATATACATGTTAGCATTATTCATATAAGGGTATGTGGGAGGTAACAGGAATGTGCAGGTATAGATTGTTACAGTTTCCGTCACGTACGTGTTGCAGTGAGCTATTTATCGGCAGAGGTTTGTACAATGTGTAGGATAGGTTTGTGAAATAAAGACACTTGAAATAATAATTTGTATATAGAGGTTTTATTAACAGAGTTTTTCCATTTGCTCTTGACGTACCCGTTCCAACATGATCGTTATCAGTTTAGGCGTGGAGGTGTTGTGGATGCCGAAAGGCGGGCAGACATGCCGGGTATAGGTATAGCATGTTCTGTATAGGTTAGGAGCTGTGTAGAGTAGGGAACGTGGAGCCGCACGTGTTTCTGCATACGCACATCATAATACATGGACATGCGAAGAATGGTTTTTGATTTCTGCCATATGGAATATCGCGTGTAGAATATTTGCCGCACGAGCTCATTTGTTGTGGGATTGCAGGCGTGATATAGCCGGTAAGCCAGCGTCTTAGGTACACAGTTGCCAATGAAGAATGCGGTCAGCTCCTCCACGACCCGCGGTGTAGGTGTGTCGACGAACAGGTATTGTATGATAGACGAGGGCCAGGTGTCTATTGATCCCAGGTGATCTTCAAAAGCTTGCAGCAGAGACATGTTGTCGTTAGCAGGAAGCTGACTATGTACGTGTGTGAGTTTAGCGTTTATATATGTAGCCGTCGGGTGTGGCATGGGAGTTGGACAACCCCTACACGGGCGCGCGGAGAAGGTGATGTCATATGCTGACTAGTGCATAGCAACAGTCGTGTTGCTTTGCGGACTCTAGTATTGCAACATGCGAATCAGCAGATTTTTGAATGCCGACGACGATGAAGCCCAGCCTCGATGTTTAGCTGGATAAGCATTTTGTAAAATATAAATAGTCTTGACTGGAAAGACGTTTTGCATTAACACTCTGTTAATACAAGATCTGAAGCTGAAGCTCTCGTCTCCGCCATATTCAACATGCGACGATCATCATTTCAAATTTGAAAATTAAACATCGCCTGCTGCTGCCGTCGTGTCGTGCCACGCCCTTTGTCATCTATTAGTTACGCGGTAAGTGAATTACTGTTGTTAGTATTAAAATATTGTGTAATAGAATTTTGAAATTTGAAAAGGACACGGTTGCACGAATTTAAAAATTTTGGAAATGCTATATTGTTTTTACACGATGTGTTCAAATTTTCAAAAGTGAATTAAGAGTTTGTATTTTCAAACAGAACATCACCTGCATTTGTCGTGGCCTATCACCGTCTGCTGCTGTTGCTACTGCGCCCTCTGGCATCTATTAGTTACGCGGTAAGTGTACAATTGTTGTTAGTAATAATATATTGTGTATGTGAATGTTCAGATTTTAAGAGAGTTTGTATTTTCAAGCAGAACAACGCCTCTTGTTACCGCTGCTGCCGGTGCCATACCCGCGCCCCTTGTTGCCGTTGCCCGTTGACGTTGTTGCTGCTGCAATTGTTGCCGTTGCCCGTTGACGTTGTTGCTGTTGCCGTACGTGGATCCTACAACCCTCGGTGAGTGATCAGCTGTTATTAATACTCTGCATGCCAGTGACAGTGACAGTGTAAAGAAGTTAATCCACCTCGGTACGATATTCGCGATGTTGGTCGCGAATGAACGCGTGTCCCTTGACAAATCTGATATAAGGGCAGTAAGGGAAGTAACGGGCGTGCCCGATAAATGGTATGTCATCTTTCTGCAAATCAAATAAGGCACCGTTGCAATGAAAGCAAATACATCCGTCGTTCCACCCTGGAATGAGAGAAATTCGACAATTTAGCTAGGAAAATTATTTCGATAACTTAAAAGTTCGCTAAAATGTGTAGGAAAGGCCATCTGTTGAGGAAAGATAGGAGGTACATGTACGCCATTTGTTGAAGGAGATGAGGAACTATAGCATAGAGTTCCGTAATGGAGTGGGTGTATCGCGGATAAAAGAGGCGGGAGATTTGAAAGTTTGAAATTTAAATATGTGCGGGATATTTGAAATATGGAATTTAAATATGTGTGGGAAAATTTGAATAGGATCACGGATGAATCAGAGTGTATCTCTGGAGGCTCGAAGTTTGAAATTTAAATATGTGCGGGATATTTGAAAGTTTGAAATTTAAATATGAGCAGGATACTCGAAGGTTTGTGAAATTTGAAATGTGGGATTTAAAAATTTTAGACCTACCGTCGTAGAAAAAGCCAGCGGCCGCTATGGAATCCACCGAAGGCTTTCCTTCGCCATCCCACTGTCTGTCGTAGAAGGTGCATGTGCGTCTAGCTAGTGTTACATATTCGGGATGCCGGGATATTCGCCAAAGACGGATAGCCTGTTGTTGGGCCAGCACTAGTGAGAGTCCGTAGTAGTAGGGTCGTCCCCTCTCGGGAGGGCGAGAGGTTGGATCCGGCGGTATGTCTGCGGACGATCCAGGGTTCGTGGTCTGATTGTCGCCGCTCTTCGACACCTGCGGAGAAGAAGGTTGAGTCTGGAGCGAGATATCCGTTAATCCGATGAGACGGGGCCGTCGTTGACGTCCATGGCGGTGCACACATGAGAAGTGTCGTCTATACGCGCGCTTACGGTTCTATTTATAGAGGAATTAGATTAGAAAGTAGAGACCTCTAGTGATAGGAAAATGAAATAACGACTACACGTGGGTGCTCAGTTTAAGTAGGTGTAATTTATTGCATCAGAAAACAGTACAGACAAGTACAGACAAGTATTCAGAATACAGACTTGAGTTCTTCGAACATCTGATAATAATTAATAGATGTGTTAGCAGTAGAGGGGGGCTCCACATATGTAGTAGAGCTGTGAGCTGTATCTATATAGGCGATTACACCAGTCATGGCGGCGATGTAGAAAGTCATTTGGTTCTGAATCATATACATTATGTAGGCTAGATTACGCAAATCCTCGTACGCGAATGTCATGTACTGTTTACCCAGATACACTCTGGCGACCCTGTAACTGCCAGTCGTGTTCATTCTAAACTCACCGTCCTTCTTCATATAATGCTCGTTTGTAGACAGCGTCACACAGGGCCGCGATATTTTCGGCCATAGTTTGGAGTTGTTGAACGTTGAGGAGGAGAGGCAGCTTCTTGGTGCCTCCGAATTCTGCGAGCGGCTGATAATCGCGAGCAGGATAGTAGCCCACTGACACGTATTTGGACTTGTCCTCCGCGACGAAGAAGACGCGGCGTAGCAAGGCTCTTTTGGGATTGCTGAGCGTTGTGGCGATGGCTTCCAGACACGTGTCGGGTTCGGGCGCTCGGACACGCCGCCTCGGGTCGGGCCCACCTTCCTCACCCTCAATTACTGGGAGCGACGCTCCCGGTAGGGGCAGACGTAGACGCTGCTTTCTTGCTGGCATGGCGCTGCAGACTGATGGGTAGATAGGTGTTTAGCGCCGTTTTATACAGCTGCAGAAGTGAAAAAGCCATCATTACAGACGTGACAGACCGGAATTAAACAAGGCGGTATGGCGTGTAAAGTCAGGTGGACAGGCGATATAGTTGCTGGATTGAAGGTGATACATGAGCCATTTGAATAGTGTATGCGCGTTTCGTGTTGCGCAACGGCAGTTTAGATAATTCTTGTGGCATGGCATACTGCAACTGAATTGCGCCTTGAGGCCGTAGGGCGGAGGACAGTTCAAATCCTCTAGATTTCGTACAGGTTACCCCAGCAAGTTTGAGAGAAATCTGGTCTTTGCGGTACCATACGCGTACAGATGCGCGTATCCTGAAACGGCCTCGCGTATGGTTTCGGAAAGCTTGGCATAGTCGAGCTGTCCATCGGCCCACGACAGGCCGTTTTCGTCAGAGCCGTGAGCCGACATAGGGTATGGGAATTTGAACTGAAATGTCTCTATGACATTTTCGGCAGCGACGGAGACCTCTTTGACGACCTCCTCGTTCTGCTCACCGTGCAGGACCTCAAAATCCATAACACATTCCATCTTTGAGCGCTGTTATATACAGAATGAAACAATTAGGGTTAATGACTCACCTTTTATATAGGCTGGTACAACATTGCCCTCCTGTCCGATGTATGCACAGCGTAGGGCCAAATTCCGAGCGGAATAGCCGGTGGATCTGTCGATCCGCGTTGTTAGCAGCAAACAGCACCACAAATTGTTGCGGGGAGTATCCCCTATCCATGTATAGAGCAAATAGGCAGCAATATTCGCCGAAGATTATAGTGGTAGGTCCTTGGAGTTGCGTTCTTTTGTATCGCCAAACTGTACAATTGCGTCGCATAAAATCTAGGATGGAAGGAATATGTGGATTGCGGCCGTAGGAATCGAAAAAGTAACAGCTTCAGGACCCGGGGTTTTGGAAATGAATAGTCTGCCAGTGTGAGCCATTCTCTGTGTTAGGGTCTGTGTTAACTATAACCGTGCCAGTCTGCACGATCGAGCGCGGTAGGAGATCCGAAGCATAGCCCCCAAGAAAAGAATTAACATTCTGTAAAGCGTGCTGAATCTGGACGGTGTCCATCACGAGAAGCCTGTCGATACGTTGCGACTCAGATCTATGCGTACAGAATTGTTACACTCTAGATACAGTAGACATGTGATAGCCTCGGGTAGTGCCTTGCCAAATTTCAGATCGATCCTGATATCACCGCTTGTAGGGGTGACGCGAGCCCTTCCGATGCTGACAGATCTGGCGTAAGATCCTACAATATCATGACGAAACCGATTATATACATATCGTAAGTTATCTGGAGTCCCGAGTTCGAGTGGTGATTGCCGGTGCCTTCGAACAGTGTCGCGTACCCTCTCACGGACGTTTTCTCGTGATCCATATTCAGAGACAAACTCTCGCTAGGAATCTGTCTACCGTTCACATACATGGTGAAGTTGGTCAGATCGTAATGGCGGAAATTATACGGATTCAAATCTCTCGAACCGAGAAAGTCCGTGTTCTTCACCATGGTAAATATCAGACGTTTCGCGAGCATACCCAACACCGCATTATTGATAAATAATGCTTGAGGGCCGCCGGCAAACGTGAAAGTCTTGAGTTCGACTCTCGTCAAGTTATATCTGGCAAGGAATCCTTTGCCTAGAGTTTCATTATGGGCGATGGAGATTTTCGGGCTGGGTCGGATGCGTCGCACGATCAGCTCAGCGTCGAGAAATTTAAAAGTTGCTCTCACTTTTGTATCGGCATGTGCGTTCATAAGGTAAAAATCATCCTTGGCCTTGGTCACTTCTATTTGCACTCGGACACCCGAGAGCAGAAATTGCGGGACGTTGCAGATGTCTGCGTGTAAACGACCGTATAACTGTTACTTTGCTCTGTTTTTGTAGCTACCATCTCTTGACAAAGCCTTTGTTTTTTATTTCACTGGATGTTGGATCACCCGCTAAAACGTCCCCTCTTTCGTCCAGATACCAATACGCATTTGTAAGATGCGAATTGGCCGCGTGGGAGCCGTAGGTTAGGAAGGCTTCCAGATATGAGCCGTAGGGTACAGTTCTGAGGCCGGCGTGATGTTCACTCCGTTGAGTGAGATGCTACATTGACTGAACAGAGAATGGAGGAAATTGTTGGTTCCCGTCGTAAAATCAGTAGCGTCGAGATCCTTCCCGTCCGCGGCGGTTTACTTGCCTTTAACGTAGTTTAATGTCCAGATCGATGTATGTCTAATTATCGGCGGGAGGAGGAAGAAGGTTGTCGTTTCGTGATTCTAGCTTTCTTGTCCTTCTGCTTACAGAGTTTGCCGAAAGATGCCCTCTTTCTCTTACGCGCACCGCCACCGCCTCCGCGTAACTTTTTAATAATATTTTGCGTCGATTCCGACACACGTTTCGATAGGGTGTCACGAACCCCTGTCTGTGCGGGATTTCGGCTATATCAGTCATAATCTTTCCGTCGGTGCGCAACGCTTCGCGTCCGAGGGACTTGGAACCGCTCCAGAATACCGGTCGCACGGTCGTCCATAAACCGCGGAGAAAACTGCCGATACCGTGGGAATGGTGGGACGGAATTGATCGGACCGATGCCCGAGTCACCGCGTCCTCCGCCGCCGCCGCCCGCTTGACGCACATAATACTGTCCTAACGGCGTCATACTTTGAAATGTAGGTGGGGATATCGATGACGTACCTATATATCAATGTGTGACTACTGTGTGAGGACCACCTTCAAGGGGTCTGGCTATTTCTAAAGGGGATCCGCTCCTCCGACAGATTTAGTATTTCGATACGTATGTCTTGAAACATCCTCTTTTCCACGGGTACATGAATACACGTTTTCGAATACATACTCGTTATCATAATCGGTTGGCACGATTTTGGATGTTCTCAGATATCTGGCCATAGCGGTGCCTATAAATTGTGGCGCTATCAGATCGCAATACACCAGAGCGTTCGTAATGACGGCCATATTGACTAACTGCTGGGTAGCAGAGTAGGAGAGTTCACATTATCCCACCTCCTATTTTTCGGACAGGTCGAGTCTTACAGGCTGTGCCAATTGTAACGTAAATGCTGCGATCTTATTGTCGGGGTATACTTCTTGAGAGGCGTTATTAAACAGCGTGATATAGAAATGATCGCGATCCATTCTTTAAACAGACTGGATATCGCCGGCAGGAACCCAAGAATCAAAGTCTACGCTATATCTTTCCATCGAACCAGGTACTCTAGAAGGCCACGTCTGACCCTCTTGTCCAATATTTTATCTATCTTATAAGTGGTTTGTTTCGTGATGCGAACGGGAACCAATTCTTCGGTGTAAAACTGGCCTTCGATCTCTTGGCCGTGCAAGTCCTCGAGTTCGAACACGGGACGCGGGGTTCTGTGCAATTCTGTGTAATTATGTTCTCCGCCTTTCGCGAATTTCACCTTCTCCTTGCTGATGCGTACATGCTGGCCCACCCGAAATTGTAGCTTGCTTAAACGTCGTGTTCGGTCCGCCTTCCCCTTCATCTTATTCCAGATCTTTAACACGTCGTTGTCACGCACGTCGTTGGGCGGCATACCCGTGGTCGAATGAACGGTAGCATTGTACCTCTTGACAAATTCGGGCAGGAAATCTATATATCTATACGTGTTCTTATAGGTGAAATATTTGTACAGTTTATCGCGCAGCGTTCTGTTGACACGCTCCACGACCGCATATTTGACGTCGGGATATCTAGAGACTTGAAACTCGATCCCATCACGTTTTAGCAACGCTTGAAAATGCGTATTCAAAAACTCTTTCCCCTTATCTGTACGCACCCAAACGGGCCATCTGCGTGTAAGTTTCGTATATTTCGGGTACTGTAATATAGATTCCAAAGCTGATGTGACCTCTTTTCCCGTCTTTGTTCGTAAGAGTATGCTATGCAGATACTTTGAAAACACGTCAATTACCTGCAGTAAATACCCATGATCGTTAAAATATTTCTTCAAGGATGACAGATCCAAAATATCGATTTCCCCAACGTCGTCGATATTATTGACAGTGTACGGATTTCTGGGGAAGCTTTTTCAGACGGTTCGATGCATCTTATAAGCATCTTGCGTCTCTAGCCAAGCCTTTATCTGACCTGGCGTACTCTGCTTTATCTTTGTCTGTTTACTGGTAGCAGCGCGTCTAACTGCCTCTCGAAGCTTGTGCAAGCTAGAGGATGCTGACGGTGCAGCAGGTGTGTTTATCTGGCCGGTCGTTTTCCGCTTCGACTCTGTCTGTTTACTGGTAGCGGCACGTCTAACTGCCCCTCGAAGCTTGTGTAAGCTGGAAAATGCTGACGGTTGAGCAGGTTCAGAATACAGTCTCCGCAACATGGCGATCTAATACGATACCCACTCGCGGCGTAATGCGGCTTCGACGCCACTTTGACGTGTGCCTGAAAAGAGCTTCGAAATAACGTCCCTAAACTTGAGACCTTTGGAAGTGCGGATGTTATCGTCGGGGTCATAACCTTCCAAATGCTCGTAGGTCATCTCCAAAATTGTCTTATATTGTTTTAGATGGTCGGAGGTGACCAATTTTTATTCACCTTCCTACGCGTCAGGAGCTCCCACAGACCTTTTGTAGCCGGCAACTCTACCTCCTTAATATAGATATTACCGTCCCGATCCACACCGACCCGCGAATCGCCGATCATGAAATCGTCGCCAACCTTTCGAATACCATACTCTGTACCGAGAAAGCGCCTTTTAGATTCGTACAGATATGGGGACACGTACGGACTGGCCAATTCGCCTAAAGTCTTCGCACCGTATTCTAGCACGTGGGGTTCGACTCGCGGGTCTTCGGAGCCTACATCATCATCGTCGTCGTCAATAGAGGGCGGCGGCGGAATAGACGTCTCATAAATGACGTCACTAGACGTAGACGGAATCGGCGTTGTCTCATATGCTATATGACGTTTTGCGGGGGTTGCAGGAGATCCGGATTTTATGTGACGTTTTTCAGGGGTCGCGGAACCGAGTTCTGTCTGCACACCCAGAGGAGACGCATCATGATCAGGCTTAATGTTTTGATCAAACGTCGGGGAGGAGGAGGACGGTAATACTTGCTTTAAGAAATCAGCTACAGTCTTTATCTGTCTCTTCCTTTTGACATCCGCCTCGTGAAGTTTGGCACGTATTTTAAACCACTTATCATATTCACTTCTCGCTGTGGCACGTGCTTTAACCCACTTATCATATTCATGTCTCGCTGCATCTTTCTTTTTTACAGACTGTCGTCGTCGTCGTTTACTACTACTATGTTTCTTTCCTGCCCCAAGGGCTTTCCGAGCCGTTTTAGGACGAGGAGGAGGGAGTCGTGTGGCGCTGTTACAGCTCGTGACAGTTTTTAGGTAATCGGGTGATACGAGGTACATTTTACGTAACATTTTTCCCTACGAGTCTCGCGACTTGAATATTAGACTGGCGATAGTTGGCAACACGGCGCCAAGGAGAGGGAGCAAGAAACCGCCTCGCTGAACTATGAACTTCTTCTTGGCAGATAACGACACGTGCCTATCGACTAGCTTGCAGAGGAGTACTCTGTGTTTTCGCAATTTCATCTTCTGGCACGGTGTCAACTTGACGTTACCTCGCAACAAGTTTAGAGAGCACTTGCTCAGGGTTTTCAAAAGTACACTCTTACAGTTTGCGAGTATAGGTTTACGCAGTTTAGGATCCGCTGTCTTTAATACTTGCAGAGTGTAGTAATTCGATCTTATCCGCTTCATCACTCGTCGATACGTAGATTATAGGCGGATATTCGTCCAGGAAGACGTTGGTTCGATACCTCAAGCGGTCGTCTATGTCTTGCGCGAAATCTAATATAAGATAACCGTGTGGTCTCTCTGTAGCATCCAGATAAGCCTTGTATAAACTATCGCTGTCTTCGGGATGCACTTGTCGCGCCAAGTATTGAAATTGACTCTTGTCTCTGACGTTCTTTAAAGCGACGGAATATTTAGCGTTAAGCGATATGTCTCTGCAGAAACGGCCCTGATGAAACAGATTCTGAGTTATGAGAATAACGCTGATATTCCTATGATGACTACCCTTCGTGAAAAGATGACATATGTCTTTCGAATGCACCTCGTTCAAGAGGTCGTCGAGAATTATGAGACACGGTTTACCGCGATCATTGCCAAAATTCTGGGGTACACCAACGTGAAACCTAACGACGTCCTTATGTAGAGAGGCCAACTCTCGTTGGGGAACGGCACACTTCTCACTAACACCAGATGATTCCACCGCTAAAATTTGGTTCCGTACACAGAGAATCGAGATGTTACAGAAGACGCGAGGTAAACGACGACTTGCCCGATTCCGTCGGACCGCTCACGATGCAAGTAAAAGGATGTTTGAACTTCAGGTCGATAGCCATGTGAATGATTTATTCTGACATTTACTTCTCGCTTATATACCCGAACGGAAGTGACGTATTATCATTCAGACGTCTTCGCTTTAAAAACGATACTCTATACGTCTTATCCTCGGGTTCGCTTATTACGTTTACTCCTCCATTACTCTTTTTGCGTTTGATCTTATTCTCTGTACGCACGATAACCGTCTCATCATCCTTCTTGCTCAAAATCATATCTTTTATCTTTGCAAAATTTACCAATTGCGAGGCGCTATAATTAAGCGTTATCCCTGTGACTTTACATACGGTCTTACTCTCACCAGTCACCGAATAATACGTCTTGGACGCGTAATTTTTCGGGGCGGCACAGACCACTTCTACAATTATTTCACCCGATTTTAATTCGGATTGCGTCTGACCTAGATTGTCACCTGTCTCAGGTAGAGCGGGTACGTTTCTCGGCTGTATATATATCACTGAGTCCGTATCCGTGTAGATGGCCCTGTCTTGCAGCTTGTCTAAAAAGCCGTACAGATGAAACCTCTCGCTCCGGCGGTGACGTAAGCGCTTATGATCTCATTGGTATGACGTAATCTAGGCACTCGCTCATCGGCGGAATACTGCCATGATATCCAGACTACGTCATCGCTGACAAACAACATGTTTTGCACTTCGACACCTGGCGTTACTAGGAATCTTTACAGTTCTCCCGGCTCTGAGATTAAATTCGTCAGAGTCCTGTTGCTTCTCCCCGTCAATTTTCCCCACATGGAGTTGAGACATAGTTTGGCTAGACCTCGTTTTGCAGCGTTATAACGGATGGAGTCTCTGTCTAACCGGACGCCTTCATTCCCGATAAAATAGGTCGACGTATCGGACCTCGTCGTCCGCGGTTAGAACCCAGCTCGGATAACCGCTACCCTCCGTTTTTAGTTTCAAAAAAGTGTCGATGTAGTCTGCGAAGAGCCCGCCTTCACCCGTTGCGGGATCGTAACGCGTGACTGTGCATTCGTACAATTCCAAAATTTTCAAAATTTTGTGTCCTCTGGCTACAGCCAATCACACCTCGTCTATGACCCACGTGCCTTCCAGACATCTCTCGGCATCGCGGAGATGTTGACATTCGCTCTTAGCGTTATATTCTAGGAGGCATGTTCGGCACAGGCAGAAAAAAAGTTTTTTGTCACATCTGTACGATAGGACAGGGTGGTAGAGGTCCTTGGGTGGCACGATCTTCCATTTGATCAGGCCTTCCATCTATAGACAGGCTTCTATGTCTGCGCACGCGTCCCTTACGTGAATAATCGGATGACCTATGGGGAACTTGAAATATTTGCATATGTATGGTAGAGACTCATCATATCGCAGTACTTTAGAGACTCCACATCTTCTCTGATCTTATAGTGAAGGCGCATGGCTTCGGTTCGACCCCCATACAGAGCCTCTCGAGTGTTCATCGGCTCGTGTCTGACGACGGGATGTGTCAGCAGATCGTCGGCTCCTTCAAACTCACATTCCCACTGTACTTTGACATTATAGCCTGCATTCTTTAACTGCTCGATCCTCGCCAGCGTCTGTTCGTATCGTTCGGCCAGCGTCTCCCCGCTCGCCAGCGTCTTCACGTCTCGGAACGGTTGACACTTGCAGCCGTGATAGTAGCATCCCACGAATTCATATACTGTTCGAGTCTCAGCGCAGTAACCGTCCACGCTGTAATGTGGCAATTCTAGAGGTCTGTATTCGCGGCCGTTTCTCGCGTGCTGTATGCGGCATCCGTCCGTCGGTTCCATATGCAAGAGCCACATCATCGCTTTCTTGCTATACCTCCGATTTGCGCTATAACCTCCCGGAGGAATTAATCATATCGTCTCGGATTTCAAAAATTTCTTCCGCAACACCTTGTTGCACGCAGACGCGATTGTCAGTGCCTCGAGAAAAACCTCGATATTTCCTATTTCTAGGAATTATCGCCTGAATACTCGACACGCCTGTCGCAATACGGTGACGTCGTCTTGGCAGTATTGCTCTAACAAATGTCGGTTGTCGAAGACCTTGACTTTCTGCTCGTCATACAATGCCAAGAATGCCCTCCTCTCTGCCTCCTCATCTCGTCAGCACCGTAATATTCGATGTCAGGTATCGGCCCTACATAGTCTAAATTTGCCTTCGTGTTAAAGTGATGCGGATACCACGACTTAGTCGCCGCAAACCCGAATGCCTCGGGCAGCTTATGTAAAGGCATGGGCATGTAGGATACCGAATCCAGAAATTGGATGTGATGAATCTTTATACTGACGATCTTTAAACCGTTTAATATTAATTCGGGGGTACACTTGAGTAGAATAGCCCTATTCAGTTTGAATTGAGAATCGAAGGTTTTGGCATTGTGCGCTATCGCGACGACCTTCTTACACCAAGGGCGCGGTTCGCATAGGTACGATAGCAGGTCGCCTACGGGGTCTTCGAAGAACGAATGCCGTCTCTTAACGCATCGTGCACAATCCTGCTCATTATCTTCGTCTTGCATCTCGCAGGCCGTACAGAATTGCTGAAGGCAGACGAGGAACGGGACATGTAGTTTTACCGATTCGTTAATTTTCGTGTCCTGCGTGGTCTCAAAATCGTAGAATACGAGTAATACGTCATCGGCACTGGGCAATTCGTTATTTAAAGGCTGCATATAGCAGAGATGAATTATTTCCATGTTCTGTTTACAATTCGCGCAGAACGGGTTGAAACATTCGTGATTCTTTCTCGTCACGCACACGTTACACACGGCGTAATTTCGCACCTTTTCGCAGAGGGTCTTGCCGTCCAGCTTGTTTGTCTTATGTTTTTCGAAACACGAGCGACTTCTAAAGTTTCTGTTGCAAGACTCGCACGGGAATCGGTCTTCAGAGTACGTACACGGAGGAACCGACTTGCAGTCGCTACACGTCTCTCCGCACTTATGCGTCACGCCACGTTTACATCCTTTATTACAGCCTTTGCATACATACCTTCTCGTCACCGCACCCGTAAGGCTGTTTATCACATGGTAATATTTCCACACGCCGTCATACAGCAGGTTAATTCTTTTTTCGGAATCTACCTGGCCGTCGAACATTATGTCCTCGCAATTTAATCCTCCGAAAACGACGATCCTATACTCTTTGAAATGTTCTTGGAATCTCATTAGCTCGAGTACTCCCCCACCGCGCGAAAGTCGATACCTGTCGACTCGAGTAAACGATCGACTATGGGACGTGTCTTATATCCCCGACGATAAGAATTGTAATTTGGATCGTTGTCTACTTTTGTTTTTGCTATGACCAGGGCGTGAGCCAAACAGTTGTTTTTCGCTTTGACTTCGATACTTTTTTCAGATGAAACATAATCTCATGCCGTCTACCCTTTATCGCGATTCCGTCACCGCCATGGCCTGCCGGCATCTTTACAGAATGGACGGTGATGACTAAATTATCTAGAGCATTAAACCTAGCATTCGACTGGGCAACCTTCTCGAACACCGACCAGATCACATCTCCCGTTATCTGGTCCTTTCTTCTAAAGCTGATCCCTATAGCTCTGTCCTTCACATTAACTTTGTTGCTAATTGTAACTCCTATCATATCTCTATCCTCGAGATCTCGTAACGCCTACTCGAACAATTCAGTCACACTGGCTAGGAAATGGGACGTCGGGTTCGAATCCTCCTCTCCCTCAGGTGGTGGTAAGAGACGCACGGTAAGCTGCGTTCGCTGAGCATTGAAACACATGTACTGTCTGGTCTGTTCCTCATCGATCGTGAATCTCTGGGTCTGAATATCGTCTTGCGCCATATTCACTCTGAAATCAGCGCGCGAATGATAGGATCAGATCGCGTTTCACACACATACACTATACTATGATTAAGAAATATATTACTAACCTGTATAAGAGCACTGAGAGATGACGTGACCATGTACGGTTATGCAGATATCGGCTTCCTCGACCTCTATTTATTTCCACGGTACTTATGTCTTTATTGCTCTTAACCTATATCCATTCATATACTAAAAATAATTATCACGTGACTGTCTCTAGTTCCGAGAGTCGCCACCGTCGGGCTATAAAAGGTCTTGCAGAATACAGCAACGCAGTACCAGTACAGACAGTTGAGTGAGAGATTAGGGCTTCCTGCAAAGAGACAGAATATTTTCAGGTAAGCATTTCCTTTATTACAGTTTTCCTACGAGCAGATCAACGATATATAGAGCTTGCACAGGTGTTTCGATTTTTTCAGATGGATCTATCCGCGAAATTTAAGTTGGTCACGTCTTGTCAACAAATCAAAATCACGTCTTTGAGGGATAACACGGCGTATCCTATCGAGCGAGCGGAGAGGGTCCAGACTAAATGTGGCGAGGCGATCATACTGACTCTACAGGAATCCTCACACACATTTGTGAAAGTGTTTCTACCAAAACGTTACGGGTCTCTATTCACAGAAAATGATCTGCATTCCATCAACGTGAAATCGGTTTCGCTGAATTTTAAATACATCGGTACTAGCCCCGATTCAAATACTTTACATCTTGGAGATAGAATAGATATTCTTGTGAAATTTCCAGATGGAGGCATGGTTGGACAGGCTGGTGGCAGCAGGGCTGGATGAACCCCTCGAAAACCTTAGTGTAGATCCTCCTTATTCTCTGGAGGAAGACCTTCGTGTGATGGAAGCAGCAGGATTGAATTGACCCATCGAAAACCTGATTGTAGATCATTCGTATTTAGTATTTGTCGTGGAGAGAAGGGATCGTGAAGTCTTTGCGTTATTAGGAAAATATTTTTGGACGATTTGAAACTGATCCGATTACCGCAAAGACTTCACGACCCCTTCGAACAATTGTTATTTTTAAGTAAATTTAACGGCTCTGGTTCATTTTTATAAGATATACGGGTAATTTAAAAAATGGAAAGCCCATTATCATGGCACATGGCAGAGGGTTCAACACGTATGTATAGAGGACACACGCTGCCCAATGTGTGTGTGTGTGTGTAAGACAAAATGTAAATAAAATAATTTAACGATATATCTATATTGTTTCTTTCTTTATGGTTTTCCAGAGCCATGTCTTGTACCCGTTACCGTTCCCTCGGACAGCTGGAGGTACGGCGACCGTACAAGATTGTGCGGAGTGAGGAGAGGAGGGACGTTAACATCCTTTTATTTCTCCGAGGGGGAGTTTATGTCTCTTTTACTCCCTCATCATTTACGTCAGGCGTTTCGAGGGGCGTTGCTCTGATAGCAGCACCATGATCGTTTACCACCAATTCAACCATATATAAATTGGTGTTCACACAATCATTTTCTCGTTTCACAGATGGCCGATATGAGTGTCCTTCGCCGGTGCTATGCCAGGCAATCTAGTGCCAGGTTTATCATACCGGATCATAGCAGCGCAGAAGGTTCCAACGGAGAGTGGCATGAGGCTATTTGTGAAACTCAGGGCAGCACCCCAGAACATTTTCTGTAAAATGCAGGGCGATCTTACTTATCTATTCACGGATTACCAGATAGAGCAAATTAACAAAGAAAAACTATTTGTAAAATTTTCTTTCTGGGGGACATCACTATCTGGTGATCCGATTATACATGTAAGGAACGCCGCCCTACCTACACTTACTTAATAAGAGATGATAGCAGCCTGAGTTTTCGGCGTATAATAAACTCAACACAGCTCTCAGGATTTATTTCTCTCTTAATACTAGTCAATTAACCTTACTCTCCTTCACTCTACATTATATTTAAATATCCCGCTCATATTTAAATTCAAACCTTCAAATCTCCCACCGCCTCTTTCTAATCCTTTCATCCGCGACATTTCAAATATCCCGCTCATATTTAAATTTCAAACTTTCAAATCTCCTGCCTCTTCTCTCTCATTCATCCGCGATTCTATTCAAATTTTCCCGCACATATTTAAATCATACATTTCAAATATCCCGCTCATATTTAAATTTCACACTTTCAAATCTCCCGCCTCTTTCATCCGCAATACACCCACTCCATCACGGAACTCTATGCTATAGTTAGTTCCTCATTTCCTTCAACAGATGGCCATACATACACCTCCTATCTTTCCTCAACACATGGCATTACCGTCGCGCTTCCCCTACACACTTCCCCTAATCACACACAAACCTATTTAACACTCCACCGAACCAACATGGCTGCCAGTCTCGCAGAGATTAGGCCGAGGGCTGCGCGCAGCACAGCCCTCTCTTTTGGAGGAAAGGCCCCCCAAAAATACATATGGCGGGGCCTTTCCAATCCCCTGACCCCCCGCCCAAAAATACATACGACGTGGCCTCTTTCCACTCCCCCTATATCCCCCTCATTCCCACTATACCAATCCTCACGGCAGGCTGTAAGGGTAACTGGCCCTTTTGGGGCCCACTTTTGGGGAGTGCAAAATTGCACCCCATTCTTTTTTTCAGGGCCCTGGGGGAATTGCCCATTACGAATCAACACCATGTCCATATACTTTCCTTTACATTAGCAAAGACGGCCGGAACCTAAGGCGTATGGGGGGATATGGTGGCACCGGGACAAAATACCTAGCAAAAAGTCGAAAGCCCAAAAGCGACCAGATCCGCCCCATAACTACTGAGCCATCTTCCCCGGAGTAATATTTCGGTCGTTAATACGCTTTCCTTTTCAAGGGGACATGCCAAAACATGTAGCCTACAGCTGTTTCAGAAGTTCTGCTCGTTTTCACACACTTTGATTGGAGATGCCATTTACTCTAGACAGGCCTGAACTTTGATTTCCTCCAAGACATCCTAATCAAGACCCTTCTTGGAAGGCATTTGCTATGTTATGATGTCGACTTCATTTGCTACATTGACGATGAGAAATTCAAAGAGGAAAAACAAGTGCCCTTCCCATAAACACATATGTTTTCAATTAGACAAAAATATCTGTTAAGCCTGCTGATTTGTAGCGGTGAAATGTTCAATTAAACGCGTCGAAATGAGTAGCAGCAATTCTTTTAGGTTCTGTAATAAACAAAATATACCGTACATACACGTGCGTCAAATTGCCTAAACTCTTTCTGTCATTTTTCATTAAAACACTCATACTTATATTTAGGAGTAATTAAAAGAAATTAATTTTGTATGGTAAAGTACTGAAAAAATGAGCTCTGGGAAGATATCCTGAAATGCTTTTAAATTGTTTCGTTTATATAAAAATAACAGTGGAACGTACATATGAAATAATTACACAGACCTAATTCGTATCTTTTCGTGTTGTGTTCGGACAGTTTTATTACGGGTAAGTGAAGATCAAATTCATCTTAAATCTAAGAAATCAGTGTTTACATTTTTACTCGAAGAAGAATTTGAGTTTATTGGTAGAGTCTGCAACGTATTTGGTAAGGTAATGTCCCAGTTTCCCTTACAGAAGATTCTGCGTTATACGATTATCGTAGTGTTAGTTGAATAATTGCAGCCTTGAAATACTATTTACAAGAAATTACTTGTACCGTAATCTTACCTGAAAAAAATTGCTGATTTTGGTGTAATTGAAGCTGAATTCCCTAGACAGCTGTATTGTTCGGCTATTATAAACGGATAGGAAGCTAACAAATAAAATTAAGTTTACTGCAGGCAGCCTCTTTTGTCCGTCACGTTAAGAAATGCTGCTCGAAGAGTTGGGAGGCGCTGATATAGAGCAGATACTGAGTTTGGAATTGTCATAATTACGGACCGTAGACGGCTGCGTAGCTTGCGTATCAGGCGCAAGTTAAATTATGTAAATTAAAATCAATGATGACAGGTAACATCGAAATTATTGGACTGAATTAGTGTGAGCGCGAGTGTAGTTTCTTGAGAAGTTTGTCTTTTTTTGCGCGCAAAATCTTACTCGTAATTTTGAGCTGAAAGCGTGTATGCACAACAGCAACTCTGTACATACTCGTACTTATACATACAGACTAAGCCACGGAATAGACGGTCAGAGATTCGAATCTTTGTAGGAGTAAGGGATTTTTCTGTTTTCCAATACTTCCAGACGGCTCTGGGGCCCACAAAGTCTCCTACAAAATGGGTACGGGGGTTCTGTAACGAGCGAAAAACGGCTGGACGTGAATTTAAAACGCACAAGTTCTCTTAAAGGAATCTCCTTGTCTAAGAATGACAGTATTTTTGTGTGTACATATCCATATGTGTGTATATGTGCGCGTGAGTGTGGATGTCGGACTCTTTAAGTACGGTCTGGTATAACTCTATGCTCATCCCCTCACTATTACTTCTGTACGTTAGGTATCTTCAAGACGTTCTGATTCACAATGCTTTCAAAACTCTTTTCCATTAAGAATGTTCAGGCCTATGTAAAGCGTCTTATTGTCAGCCTGTTAAAACTCTTTGAAACTATTAATTATATTTATTAAATTCTTTGTTAATGCAAATATGATAAAAAATTAACTTCATCTTATGCAGTCTGTAATTTTATAAATCGATTAATCTCTACTCAGTGACTTAATGTTAAAGAAAAACTTCAGATGGAAAATACTAAAGCGGACAACTCCCTGAACGTGTTCGATAAATAGAAGAAAAGCAATAATTTGTCTAAAATATTTTATCAAATTCATACTGACGATTAACCATCAAAATGTGCTACCAAATTACTGGTAAACCAGCTGACTGATAAACTAACGGCGTATTAAAATTTTAGTACGGAATCCTCGTCAGTTGTCCGTCATTTTTGAGTGGATATTTCTCCATTCACATCTAATGTTTTAATAACTCCTATCCAGCTAATTTCAACACAGTGAATTAACCTTGACTTCTTAATAATTTTGAGCCTTAAGTTTCACGGTTAGAACTTTAAGACGATGTGACCAAATTCCATATCTGGCAGCTCTTTCTTTGAAATCATGGCTTCTGCCGATGGGGGGAGTGTTTTGAATCTTTCTTATTGGGATGAGTGACTCAAACATTCAAGTCGTCTGTGTGAATGACTGGGCTGCAGAGTTTTAAACGTTTGCTACAAACATGTTTCGTGTCGCTCTTCGTTAAGAGGTTTCCAAAACGGAACTCGAACCAGACCTGCAAACGGATTTTCTGTTATAAGTGAGCATTGTTGGCCTGTCGCCATCATTAACATTACTCTTTCCATTAAACTACTAGGTATTTCCCACGCTTTATTTTTTCTATGTGATATTTCGTAATGTTAGTTGCCATGTACATAAATTCCCCATTCGTCAATGTCGGTAAAACTACAGATTAATAAACTGAAAATTTGTGTACGATCCAGAACCGTGCAGTAGTAACCAGCACTGTGCAAACACAAACCTTACCCATCGATTGTTTCAGTTTTCATTCACAATCTGATATGTGATACAAAACTTCGTAATTTCTGTGCAAGCACCTTTTGTAGTTGAATATGGCCCCTCATTAGCATGGGTGTATTTTACTGTGGCTGTACCAGCAAAGTGTTACAGAATACATTGCCAAAACCACTTATTTAACTTCATAAACTCTTCATTTGAATAAACTGTCACGCTGCCGAAATAATTTCCATGAAGCATTACACATCAATTACGATATGTTATTCTACGTTAAACCATGGAATATTCTGTGACTGCAGCTGGAACAGTCAGTCAGAAATGGAGAAAAACGGTTAAATGAATAATAGTGACAGACATCTGACAAGTTGGTCCTCCAAATATTCTTTGTATGTATTCCATTTTTGAAAGGTTAAACTGCAAAATGAAAGTTTGTCATTAGCTGCGTATAATGTAATGCATTTGACGTATCTTAAATTTGCAAGGTGTCTAGAAACGTTAGTGCTGTTCGTATCCCCTGGTAATGCCCATTAAAATCGTTGTCTGTCCGTCCGTACACATGAGATAATTTTCAACCACAGAAAATTTTCCCATGAAATCTGACACTGGCCAGTTTTACCTATCTCCATTTAGCCATACCAGATGTGTCTAAAATCAGAAGAATGTAAACAGTTTAATTGGAGACTGGTAAGCATTTAGTGCGTGCATATTGGGTGTACCTGGGTCAGTGTGTGTTTTAGAAGAGAAAATCCTTTAACGAAAGAGGTGTAGAGGAATGAGTCATTCTAATCTCGAAGCACTTTTTCCATAACTTTCCTAATTTTTTAGATAATGAAACGAAGATATTGCAATTTGTTAGATCATTGACCAAAAGTCAAATATTTCAATTCATTTGATGATTGAAGAGAAGTAACATAAAAATTTGTTGGATGATTGAACAAAATAACACATTACAAGTTCTTAGATGACTGAACAAAAGTAATATCAAACTATGTCATATGACCGTTGAATATCTACTCCCACTTCAGTTTTCACCATATCGGCATATAGGAAACTTCCACATAGTGAGTACACCTACAGTACAGTCCCCACCGTATATACAGCCACCAAGCTAACAACTTCCATGTACTGTAATTGTAACAGTTGACACAGCTTACAACGTTTTGTAGATTGTACTTTATCATCAACTGTAACAACCACTTATGTACACATTTTAATCTACTGATTTTATTAAGCTTGGTACTTCAACGATTTTTGTAACTTTAGCAAAGTAGAAAGATAAAAGTCCCTTAATATGATGCAGATGCAATGAAACATGCAGGAGTACTTACGACATTAGAATATATATATATTGCACTTGTTAGTCTGGTTGAAAAACTGTACAAAATGTACGGTACGTACATCAATATAGGGACAAAGTTCTACCATAATTGCTTCAAATAATGTTTGAAGAATTTACTTCTTTTCTTCTTCCGAAGATGTCATAGTATCATTTCCACTTCGAGTGTCTGGATGTGGATTATTCCAAATTTAGTTCTGTAAGTGCACTTCCGTCCACATTCTCTAATCTACGCTTCCAGCCGGGTGCAGTATACAACTATTAGGTGAATTTTATTTTACATGATTCTGAATCACTGTACCGAATTCAGATATTTTCCTCACAATATAAATTATACGTATGAATGCTTATAAGAAGTTCCTCAACCAGATAATGTAACAAATTGTATCTGTGACCGATATGTACACTGTTTGAATGAAGTGTTACATTGATAAATATCCATTACTGTGCTGTACGATTATCAAATTCCAATCCCTGGTATTTAGTCCTCGCAAATTTCTTAAATTTAACGTGCCGTTCTGCGCTATTCAAACAAAAAAGCCACATTTTCATAAAAATATTGATACCGCACTTTTGACAGTTACACTGAACACGTATTAAACACAACATTTCTTGATATGATTGATAGATAAGAGTTCATTTCATTGCTCTAAGTACTTACAAATGGGAATTTTTCTTCAAGCATAATTTGCATAATACTTTTCTGTTAGGACTACCATACGTCCGGGACTTCCCGGATATGTTTTCTTTTCCAGTCTTCTGAAATGTGACCGGTGGGATTTATTAATTTTACAAAAAAGTACAGGTTTTTCGCCTTCGTCGACAAAAACACTAGATTTATCGATGGTCTTCAAGTACGTTACAATTCATAGATCTCATAGGCCATGCTTCAATTTCGGAACTTATTTTCACAGTCACTTCCGGTGTATCCGAACGCATGCTCGCCCAGCCCGGTTCCAGTCGCTAATTTTGAATTGTGTGCAGTGCAGTGGAAGACGTTCTATGCGCTGTTTAGTTCGTGTTTCCTTTTTATCGCGTTTTTGCAAAAGCCCAAAGAAAATGGAAATTCAATAATGAAATGAAAAGCAAGTATTCCTGTTTCTGCGACTTCAGGAAACTAATCAGGCTATGTATTAGCGGCAAAATGTGCGTTTGCATTAAATACTGTGAAATATCATGGTAGTCATATCGCAACTGACTTCATGTCTGTTTCATTCAAAACAAGTTTTCTGGATTCTGAAATAACCCAAAATTTTCTACTGCGCCGACGAAGACAGAAGCAATAATTAATTCGGCAATTCCACCCCCTGCTAATACAAATAGTGCATTTGTTCACAAATTACATCGTGTGTTGCTGTGATGTTGCCATAGACGCAAGCAATCACAATGCAGTGAAGATTTTCCTTTGTAATTCAAAGTTTTTAATAAAAATTTTGATTTACAATCAGAGTTAATCGAAGAGCAACGACAATCGAATGAAGCAGCAGAGACTGTTGATCAATATATCAAAGGAACTCCAGAAAACCACGGTTTCCTTAGTAAGTGTATTGCATTCGTCGGTGAAAACTGCCAACATTATTTTGGGGATTGCAGCATGATGAAAATGACGGGAAAAATGTGTGTGCAAAACTCATAAATTTACTGAAAAGTAAAATTCTAATTGGTGTGGGATGCCTGGCATAGACTTTGAACAAATGTCTTCATCATTCATCATTATCGAAAGACAATCTAGACCGCATCTTATTTAAAGATTATAAGTAATGGCATATAAAACACTTTTCGATTAGAATAACAGTAAGTGATTTTGTGAACACTGAGTAGAATAATCTTCTTTCACACAGTAAGACACATTGGCTTTCACTATATCCGAGCATTAGCAGAATGATTCACGTTTCCAACTTTGAAGTAATTTTTCCTGTCTCAGGTCCAACCACCGAATATAATCAATAATTTATTTTAAAATGAAATGAACGAAATAATGTTGTGGCTTGTGTAGTCCATTATGAATGTTTTCCAGTTACACATTCAAGAAAATTTAAAAGGAAAGAACTCTGTTGTTGAAGTATTAAGACTGCTAAATTCCATCCATGATATTCTTGCTGATCTACAAGCGCAAAACCTTATGTCCGTCAAAGTTAAAAGCCTTATTGAAGAAAAGCGCAGAGACGGATATAATGGAGATAGTGACAAAGTAAACTGCCTAAGTAAACTGTGTGCTGGTTGAATAAAATATCTCAAGAAATAGATACAACGAATGGAAAAAGTTTCTTGCGTAATGTGGAAGGCACGTAGTCATATTTTACAGTGGAGTAGTGTAGAACTTTCTGTGAAGTTTCTCTTAAATAATGGTGCTTCAATTGATGATGTGAAGTGTTTGACAAGTTCATCAATCGGACGAAATTCCTGGAAGGTTGCAAATATAACAAATAATTTTTAACCTATTATCACATCAAAAGTGGGTGAAATACTTTGAGAATTCCATAATTGTAGATTGCGACTCAGAACTTCTTAAAAATTGTTCAGTTTGTTATTCTAAGCAATCCCTTTACACAATGCAAACGCAGAAGGAATTTTCACACTTATGCAATTGCAGCAGCCAACAGAGAGAAGGAGTCTGAATAGAGAATCTGCCGAAGGCATACTGCTTGTGCAGTATGATTACAAGCATCATTCATGCAAGGAATTCCAAGGCTACCTCAAGCCAATCAGGAAATTATGAAGAAAATGCAGTCTACAGAGGAATGTCAATGGGCATGTATAGAATCTGAACTTCAATAAAAATATCACGAGATACCTGGTAATCAAGGACTATTTAAAAGTTATCGTTGCATGTTAAAGTGATTCTGTGCGTATCTTGTTTTCCTTTTACAGAAAAATCCACATGCTATGTCTTGCTTGTTTAGAAAAATTCGTGTCTCTAGATGCCTTATCTGTCCACAACGAAAACGTATTTGACTTTTGTATCACTTTTTGCTCATTATTAAAAATATTCCTTAATATTATTTACAGTTCTGTATTGACATTATTTGTAATAAATCTGGGATCACAATTTTTATAATTGTTTACATTTCAATTGATGATTACATTAAAGTAGATTAGTAATTGGGTTCGGGCCCTTTGGGTTCAGATGCACCTAGGCCTTTAGACAGGTCTTTTGTGCCCCATAATCTAATTCCAAGGCTTGGGAGCTCTGTTCTGTTACTGAAGTTCCAGACTGTCGCCAGACAGACTCAACATCCTTAAGGTCCTAGAAAAAGGAGCCCAAACGTGCATGTCTGAGTGAAGCGAGGGCTTCGTAATCAACAAAGCTAGGGCTGAGGTTCCTTCTTCTGCTGTACACCTACGTAAGGGACTATTGATCAGCCCCATTAAGTAAAAATGTCTTCACAGGGTGTTACGTCCAGTACGAAGGCCAGTAACAACTCCGGATTGTGTCATGTTAATGGAAAGTAACCAGTTCTTTGCAGTCGGGCTAGGACCCAAAATCAATTTTCAAGCCTGTCTCTGGATACTGGTAAGACCCCAAAAACCCCACCACATTGCCGTATGCTGGCTGTCCATCCAGCGATTTATCCTTCTTCTTATATTCTGCCTTGAGACCACCAAGGCTAGTTCAGGTCCAAAAAAATGGCGAACACTTCCGTCTGTTGTGAGCTTGTCGGCAATTACATTGCCTCGTACCCCAGAGTGTTCAGAGACCCAAACAGCTAAACAGAATACCGGGAGAAAATGTCATTCAACGCCTATTGGTACTGTTGCACCAGTGGATGGGTTTTTTGTCTTGGCAGCCTGAAGGTCTCACACAGCCGCCTGACTGTCAGAGCAAATACTAACAAATTTTTCTGGGCTACCCTTCATTTGAATTTCATGCGCACAGGCCAAGATTGCACATATCTCAGACTACAAGACTGTAGCGCACATTCCCAAAGACATGCTAAGCCTTCTTACTGAACATTGTCCAAAGATTCCAGCCCTCGTTCCGCTACGCGTCCCGGACCCATCTGTATACCAGAAGAGCCCTGTGACTACAGGAAAAGTCCCAGGTCCTCTGGTCCACTTTTCTCTAGTCAGCATAGTAATCCTATATTTTGGTTCAAGATTAAATACTGAACTCATAACTTCGACCCCCCGTATTAAACATGGGATCCGGCTTCTGAAGCCGCATCAATAGACCGTGTCCTCGATGGGGTGAAGGTAAGACAAACATTCCAGACACCAGCGTCGATGCGAAGCTGATTTGTCTCGACATGAACCACCAACTGTAGTGGAGGGAGACAAGTGAGTGCCTCCAAAGCTCCAGTAGGAGTAGTGCACATCGTTCCTGTTCTCCCTAAGCTTGCTAGTCTTTGAATTCTGCTTAGTCATTTCTTTACCCTAGCCGTCTGACAGCTGGGCCACCAAACTAGGGCTGCAACAGTGACGGGTGGCCCGATGATAGAGACGTAGAGCCTATAGACCATCTTGGGCCGTAGGCTCCACCTCGCACCTCAGGCCCTCTGCAGGCCCACAAACGATTGTGGGCCTTCGTCACCTGGACATACACACGCTCCCTCCAAGTCAGCCGAGAATCCAGGGCTACCCCGAGGTACTTGACCGATATAGGACTGCGTCGCGACTCCGAAGAGATGGGTCCCAATGATACCAAGAAGGTTACTTTTCCTTGAAAATACGAGTTTAGTTTTGTCGAGTTTAACCGACAAACCGACTTCGTTGCACCTTGTCTCTACGGTATGGACAGCCCAATGCATGAGTCCCGACACCGTTTTAAGAATTTCCCCACCGTTAGAAGACAAATGTCATTAGTATATCCCTGATTATATATACGTATATATCACCCGTTTATCCTCTTTATCAAATCGTCAACAACAAGGCACCGTAGGAGCGGTGACAAAACGGAAAACCCCTGGATACCACAAATATAATGGAATAGCCATTAAGATTCGCCGTGGCCAGCCGGCCCCCCAAGTTAGCTCTAATCCACTGTAATATGGTGTAGTCAACCCCATGTCTGACAAAAGCAGTACACATGTCATACGAGGTGTTATTAATCGCCCATTCTATATGTAAAAAAACACACATAGCTGTCTCCTGCTGGTCAAGCGCCTTCTCAACGCGAATTACGAGCTGACGAAGGGCCGTTTTCATGGATTTCCCAGCCTTGTAAGAATGGGGTTGGGATGCAATGGCACTGAGGCTACAGCCTTATCTGTTAGAATCCTACCCACCACTCTGTCCACGGTCTTAAGTAAGAACGTTTTGAGAGTGATAGGTCGAAAATCCCTTGGTGCCTTATAGGAACTTTTATCTCGAGCTTAGGTATAAACAGTACCTTAAGTTGGCGGCATATGGCTGGAAAGTAGCCAGTCGACATGCAGGAACGAAGTATTCTGACCAGCTAAGGGACAACAATCCTCTGTTCCTCTTGCAGCAGGGCCGGTAGTATATCCATTCCTACCATTTTGTATTGTGCAAAAGAATCAGTTCCCCATTCCACTCTCCTATACATGAAAACCCTCGCAACCACCCGCCAGTCGCAACATTTAGCTAGGCGGGCAGCAGTAGTGGCCGCCATTTCCTCCGTAAATACCGAGTTGGGAAAGTGAGTAGCAAGCAAGGGCTCTAAATTGTTATGTTTTGAATGCTTACGCCACGGCGAAAGAGCCGCCAAAAGCCCAGCTTGATTTTAGGGTTCCTATAAAAGGGCCCTGTGTAACACAGCTAAAGTCGATAGATCATTAACTGAGTTATAAAAGTCCTCCATGCACATTTTGAGGCCTTCCTTTCCTCCTTTCTATATCTCCGCTGAGCCTCTCTATAGAATCCAGAGCTTTGTTGAGACCTTTTTTTCGTCACTTGTTAAAGAGCCTTCTCACCACTCTTGTAATGGACTCCAGCTCAGATGTCGAATTCAGAGAATATTTACCTGCCTTTACAGGCTTAAGAAGACAATTACCCTTGTAGACCTCCTGTACAAAATAATTGCAAGACCAATTCCGACCTCATCTTTCATGCTCGTTTTTGGGTTCTACTCCAATCTGCCCTTCATTCCCACCCAAAAGGAATCCAAATTTGTATCCTTAGGATTCCTAATCATATGTATTGGTACGGAGTCCTTGAACGTGAACAGAATATGTTTTTGATCTGACAAGAAATGTTCAAGGGAAACTTCCCAATTTTTAAACTTTTACATGAGCCTCCTGTACAAAATAATTGCAAGACCAATTCCGACCTCATCTTTCATGCTCGTTTTTGGGTTCTACTCCAATCTGCCCTTCATTCCCACCCAAAAGGAATCCAAATTTGTATCCTTAGGATTCCTAATCAGATGTATTGGTACGGAGTCCTTGAACGTGAACAGAATATGTTTTTGATCTGACAAGAAATGTTCAAGGGAAACTTCCCAATTTTTAAACTTTTACATGAGCCCAAACGAATCCAGAGTAATATCATTCACCTCTAATATTTATGCCCGACTGTAGGCGGAATTAGTACCTTCATTTGGAATTTCAAGATTCGAATATTTAAAGAATTCTAACCGTGCCACACCACTATAATTGCAATTGGGGCTACCTCACACCTTATAGTATTAATTGGAGTCGGACTCTATGACTGATAGTAGTTTTCCTCTTCACAGTAGCGCACGAGTTCCTCAGAATTACTTGTCTGTAAAGGTTCCTCGGAATCATAAGTTAAATAAGCAGAACAGACGACCAGCCGTCTTTCTGCCTCGTCTTCATCATAATTTATTAGAATTGCTACCAGGCCCTACAAGACAATCCCCGTATCATCCATATATTCATGTTCCTCGCAAGGAGACGTGCTCCAGGTCTATCTACTTTCCTGTTGCAAACCAAGTTATTACCTGAAATGTTTAAGCCCATAACGCGGCCCTCGCTAAACCATATACCCTTTAAAACTACCGTTCTAATAAAAACTCTAGAAGCGGCGACGCCATGTTGTCAGTTGGCCTAAATAAATGAAATGGTACTACCATATCACGTTCGGCCACCACCTCTTCCTCCTCCTTTTGTTTCTTTCCTTCTGGTTTTTTTCAAAATTAGAAGAAAGGTCTCATCACTTCGCTGAACGGTTACCATCTCACTTTCTCGAGCACCGTGACAGACAAAGAATCAATACAGAGAACAAAGCGGGCCCCCTTGCGTTCCTCCTTGTCCTCATATACTCTACAGTGGCCAGTATTCAGTCCCCGATTTAGCCTAAGGATTCACCAAAAACAGCGCTCCGTATCATACACAGGGCTCGAAAACAAAGCCACCTCTCTTTTATAGGTAGCGATGGAGGGCATCCTTAACACGATTTTGAGCCTAGAACCTTCAGGGTTGGTTCCTTGCTACCAGCCAATAATGGGTCTCCTTGCTTTGGCACACTACAATGGACACTCATTTTGCCCGGTAGGTATCGATGAACCTGGAGGTGAAACCCTCTTCCGGAAGCTCATCCGCAAGCCCACCAATCGCCCGTTGGATACTGATGAAGTTCTCCTCGTAGACCTGAACCTCCGGTTAGTCATTGCAGACGATGGCCATCCGCAGACCCTCCTGAGCAGCCCAGGCATAGCTCAGTTGCCGTGTGTGTCTATGAATGTTTGCCTGCTTACTTTGAGGATTGCCGCCGCAGGTCTTTGGTGCTTACCAGGACCATGTAAACACCCCTCACTTTCGGAAAACCTAGACCCAGACAAACTGGGCCCGCACTTCAACAGTCTTTCCTCTTCTTGTGTGTGCAGCCCAGATATACTGGACATTTGCAGGTTCCGGGTCTAGCTGCCCCGAGGCGGGAGCCCTGCTGATATTGGCCGGCAGTCCCCAGCAGGAGTCTCTGTGACCCAGCCTTCCTGGCCCGCTTCTTGGTAGCGCTACTACGGTTCTTCTTTCTACTCTTGAGACCAGGTTGCCAAAACTCACTGCCAGTACCTGAAGATTCTCAGAACTTGGTTTGCTAGAGGACAAGAAATCCTTCCAGCTAGCAAGGGTCCCACTTGCCTCATGTGAACGGGGGAACTGCTCAGTTGCCCCTTCTGGATCCTCGAAACACTGGATTTCCACATGATTGGATCCCTCCATAGAATCCGTACAGGAGTCCCCAATGAAGGAGAGCTCCATAAGTTCTTGATTAATCTCAGGTATCCTAATACTGATTCCACGAGTGAAGAGGAAACTCAAGTCTACCAAGCAGACCACCCTTGCTTGGTAAGGCTACATTACTTCTGGTAGGTCGCCTGGTATCCCTTTTCAATGTGTTTATGTCATACACTATTAAAATGACGGCATATATCTACTTTTTCGACCAAAATTTGAAACCACTTTGCCGCTGATATATCCTCTTTCTTATGGCCAAAATGTGGGAAATGTACTCGTTTCCTGTGATGGATAAATGAAAAAACTGTTTTCTGTATCATGTATATTTATTTATTTATTTATTTATTTATATCTGTTACCTCATCTTTTCACTGATGTTGATCATGACGTTCATTTGAAGCAGGTGAGTACTGGGATTGATTTACTGTATTCCACGACAAGTGTCAAGAACCCGAATCACCATCTCCCTGTCATACTCTCCAGATATAATTCCTGTCAACAGAAAATATTTCTATGTGAGATGTACAATTCTGACGGTAGTGAATATAAAATTATGACCTTTTGTTATGATGTCAAGTAGGTAGGTAGAAAGGTAGGTACTGCAGGATTCACCAAGAGCATTGCTGTTGTGTTTGTATTTGTAGTTTATTTAATGATTCCAATAACTGAAGAATATATCAGTGAATAACTGGATGATAGTGGTGACGTGGGAAAGACATTGACTGTAGTGATCCAGGCATAATTAAAAAGTACTCTTCCAGCAATTGTTTGGAGGAACCGTAGAAAACCAGGAAGACATTCAGATAGCGTAGACCGCATTCTACGAGAGTGCTCTGAAATGTTCTTGGCCTAACAATGAAAAAGGAATTTATAATTCCAAAATTACTTTTTTCCAATATGATCTCCCTTAAAACTAATACATTTATTCCAGCGATGCTGTCCCTGTAGTGGTTCTCCGTACGATCTGCAAAATACCTCTCTACAGCTGCAATCGCCTTTTGAGTCGAAGAAAAACGAGTTTTGGGAAGAGATAGAAGTCAGAGGGAGCCAAACCTGGGGAATAGGGTGGATGTTCCAATAATTCATAGAGCAGATCCCTTAATTTTCCCATTGCCAAGACACTTCTGTGGGCGGGTGCATTGTCCTGATGAAAGATGATTTTTTTTTTTTGGCAAACCAGGCCTTTTCTTACGAATTTTTTCTTCTAGTCTGGTTAAAAGTTTGGAATAATAATCCCCGGTTATTGTTTTACCCTTTTCAAGGTAATCAATAAACAAAATACCTTCAGCATCCCCAAAACACCGATGCCATGACCTTTGCTGCTAATGGAACCAACCTTGTCTTCTTTGGCGCTGAACAACCGGCTTCTGTCCACTGTTTTGACTTTTCTTTGAATTCTGGTGTGTAATGGTGAATCCAGGTTTCGTCCATAGTAATAAATCGACGCACAAAATCCGTTTTATTTTTGTTAAAACGCTCCAAGTACTGTTCAGAGATTTTCATGCGAGTGCGTTTTAGATCTGCTGTGAGCAAGCGCAGCACCCATCTTGCGCAAAGGATTTTCATATCCACTTCTTCATGCAAAATATATCCTACACGTTCTTTTGAAATGCCTATAATCTCAGCAATTTCAAGCACTTTCATCCGCCGGTCATCCAATACCATATCGTGCACTTGTTCAATGGTTTCTGGTGTTGTTGCACTTTTTGGACGTCCTTCACGTGGATCAACTTCAAGGCTGGTACGGCCACGTTTAAACTCGGCAGCCCATTTCTTAATTGTTGAAAACGAAGACAGACAACACTCCTGCTTCAGACAGCCGTATAAAACAAACTACTTGATATAATGACTAGCAATTTCACACGGATGCCTATGACAAATGTACCAACTTAGGAAAAATCTTGCCGATAGTGTTACCATCTATGATCGAGGCCGAGAACATTTCAGACCACCCACGTACATTGGATTGGTATTTCCCTATGGTTACCAAGACCAAAGATTTATTTTCAATAGAGTGAATTACATGAGCAATAATAATAACTGTTTAGCATGTCACACTGCTGAGGAATTCAGAAGATTGCAGCATGCAATAGAAGGAATGGAAAAAAAAGTCCACATAGAGCATGTTGCCCCAACAAACTGTACGAGACATACTCATCAGCTGTCTTCCATCCCATGTTGTAATACAGCAAATTTATGCCCACAAAAGAACAAATATTATCACATTTCCACATATTTCACCTTTTTTCGAGAATGTGACGATTAAAGATTGTCAGATGTGCGGCGACAAAAATTAACTGACTATAATCTAGTCCTGGCTCTTCTCTGAGTACAACTCGATTTCTCTTTTTTTCACTCTATATGAATTTACCTATACATTTCGAAGAGTGAAATAAGAAAATAATTAATTTTAATACTACGTTCTGGAAGCAGTATTTACTTTCCGTATATACAAAAATGTCTACGTGTGGCGACAGAATCAAAAAAAATAAACAATTATTGCAAAGATAATCAACTAATCTAAAGTTCCCTATGTAATGAAGGTGTACCTTCTGACATTCCCCAGAAAATGGGACATTTTATTGTCGTGTTATTAAGAAATATTTGTAATTGGTAATCCATTCTTCCATTTAATTTCTGTTTTACGTGAAAACATAACTGAGAGCAAATAATGCACAGGAGATAGAAACTCATTTCTTTCTTTCTATATTTTCCATAAATCTTAGAGTATATGAAATAAATAAAAAAGTAATCTAATGCCCAGAATACATTTTGTACTGAAATATGTAATCTATCTTATTGATATAAAGTGACAAAAATAATTTTCCCTCCAACTTTACGCGTTTTAGATCCTTTTCTGTCAAGCACTCTCTTCATTTATAGCAGATACTGATAGAGGCACACTGATAACAGTGAGCAAGTTACACATGAAGGTAACTGAGACTTAGATGTTATGTCAGTTTGTTGAGACACTGTGAGACTGGTGTGACAGAGCTGCCACAGATTACGAACATCTCAAATAGATGCTTTCAAACCTGGTACATCCGGAATAAAATCTGAATATCTTTCCACTATATCGGACGGCTCGTCAAAGTTAAAATACTGATGCACACAGCTACGGCATGAGGGATAGTGCAGTTATAGATCCACTCATTATTGGCGTTAGATGAAAACAAGTGGTAACTCACCGCCCCGTTGGCTTTACCCCCATTACTCATTGAATGGTAGAACTTGTACTCTCGAGAAACAGTTTGGGCTTTTCGCAAAAGAGAGAAATCGATTTGCCGTAAGGGAATGAATGTTTGGTCGTCCAACCTGTGCAGTCTGAGCTATCCCATTTGTAAACAGCGTGCTCCTTAGATGTGATTTGTGATAAATGTCTTGACGTTGGGTCAGTCTCGATAAACCAACGGTTATTTTACAGACCAAGATATGTCCTACGTGACGAAACGTGGACATACACTGGGGTGTTGATAATAAGCTCCACCAGACACAGACCACCACAATTTATTCCGGGCCATATCTTCACACTTTATTTCACTTTCATATATTTTACGTAATATTGTCTATGCGCACTTGTCACGAGTAACATCTGCCTTGAATAGTAACATGTGTTTCAACAACGTATTTAACAATACGTTTTACAGTGAAAACTGCCTACAACGGGAACTGACAGAGATTTTTTTGCAAGCTTTTTCCGTTTAATATAGATGTCTGAAATTTGGATTTTAGTGGCTTCTAAACTTTTTTCGACAAAGACAGATTTCCTCTATTCCCATGCTCAGTTTTTAGGAAGGTTTCACTATATAAATGGATATTTTTAATAATTATATTCTCGTTACATTTTTGTGAGCGGTGTTTGCGTAGCCAGTAAAGCGTCTCGCAACTACGTAAGAGATCCCAGAATCAAGTTCCAAATATTCTGGAATTTTTGGTACTGTTACTGGCCGGCAGTGGAGCCCAGTCATTCCTCGGTGCAAGGGGCAACTTTTTAAATAGAGTCGTCAGCTTGTGTTGTTAATAATTCAAAATTAAGTAAATATCGGTCCAGACACAACTAAATTCTATTTTTTATTTCAAAGTTTTCCGTGTTGTAAAGGTTCCATTCTTAGTTTGAGTTATTCCCCGGGATCTGAATTTTATACTTCGACGATTCAGAACACTGTCTCTTCCATCATTACAGGTCGTATAAACAAGAATAGCTGGGAAAGACCAACCAACCAAAGAGCTAACCAAGGTTTGAAATGTCATCTTTCTCGCAAGTCGACGTCTCTCGAGCTCCTTAGCCATTCCTTACTCAACCGAATCGCTGGGCTCAGTAACATACACTTTAACTATAACTGGGATAGCTCTTAGGCCAACGGGATCGCGTCGCGGTTGATTAACTGGACGTAGGCAAAATGAGGGCGATTTCTCAGGATGCAATAGGTCATATAGACCACTTTGGCTTGAAAGCTTTCTGGGTTTCTAACCAGGCACACATGTCGAGAAACAGCTCGGGCCGTACCCCGTGTTTCCGTGTTATGCCCCGGAATTTGCCATACAATTGAGGAAATAATCACGAAAAAACTCAGGTAGTCAAAAAGTGCCAGTTGGGCACGATTTAATATGTTGATATGTCGATCCCCGTCTCCCTGCTTTAGGGGACCTGGGTCAACATTTGGTCAGCGTACATACATGCCGAGTTGCCTAATTTAAGTGTTCCCACATTAACTTTATGTCAAATCCCTCGAAGAGATATCTGATGTGCCTGGCAAAGAACGAAACAAGCAAATTCTCTTAAAATTTGCCTCTTAACAATTTACCAAGGTCATTAGTAGCAATTCGAAAACGCTTCGACTGAAGGACATGCTGTTTCAAGACATGGGAGCGCGCAGCAGACCTCCGGACGGGGCAAGCGTAATCCATCATGGGACGGATCATCTGTTTGTACAGCAAAACACCATTCCTGTCGGAAAGAGCAATTGTCTTTTGGGGGACTTCAACATTCCCACTCTCTCTGCCGCTTTCTTTCTTACCTGACTGATATGAGTAGAACAGGTAAACCGTTTATCAAAGTTCAGCTCATGATAACGGAATGTGTCGACCCAGTGGATATGCGGCCCGATGAGCTTGGCTGGTTGAGGTTTCGGTATGAACTTACCGGCCTTAGCGAAGAGAATCGCCGTGCTCTTCGACATATTAATAATGATCGTCCATTCTCTGAGCCACAGCTCTTGGTTCCCGATATGTTTCCAGCTATTTAACGAGCTGCGCTGGCTGAAGGTACGTGAATATGACGGCCGTGTTGTCCGCGGACAGTGCCAACTCCACGTGGCGGGAAGATGGCATGTTGCTGACATACAGACTGAAAACGACGGGTGAAATTACCCCACACTAAGACAAGCCTGGCCGCATGAAAGAACAGATTGATAAGGTTATTTGGAAAGACGCTTTGAACGTCCGACCTTTACATTAGGAAGATTTGGGTTTCACTAGTTATGAGGAAATACAAGAACTCTTAGTTTGAAGAGGCGTCCAACGACCAATACAGTATCGAATTTGTAACCGCATTGAAGAAAACAGCGCCTTTTTGTCTCTTCTCTTCAAAAGACCTGGACACTCCTTCATTGAGGCGGGTTAGATGTAGTGCATTACTGTGCTTGATTTTGAATCGAAAAAGCTCATTGCGCAGTAGCCATTGTCCGCTTAATTCTTTTAGGAACCTAGTGTGTAGGATGTTTCGAAAAGCTTGTCAATCGTATCTAGCAGACATGTTAGTCGATATGACGAGGGTAGCGCCGAATCCTTCCCCGGTTTAGAAAAATCGCGTTGAGTAACCTGTCGAGGGTGGCTACAACGCTTAGTGGAAAATGCTTTAAAGCCCTATTCAGGAACACCGTTTAGACCTGATGCCTTGCTGATTTTCAGACACCGAATGCCGTCTTGAACCTCCGCGGGGTTGGTTAGCTTAAGCTAACGTACGGAAGCAAGCGATTATGCCCTCATCGCCTCATTTACCACCCAATGACTGCCGTCTCCGACAGATAGTTTACCGTCTGAAACTGAGCCTCCAGATTGTCTGCAAGGGCTTCGGTTTTCTCAGAATCTGCGAAGTCAGTTTCCCCGTGTTACCAGTGTTGTTGAAGGAGGGGAACTCTCATCACCCGTCTAGTCGTATTCCACAGCGACGGGTCCTCCGGATCAAATTCGGATTGCTGGCTCACTTGCACCTAAACTTGAACCACTTCGAAGATGATGTTCTGGCATTATTCAAACACGTGCCAACATATTCATGTTTGTGTTTTGAGGGACATATCTACGAACAAACAGAAGGGGTAGCAATGACGTTACCACTGTCTCCTGTAATCGCTAATACCTGCATGGAAGATTTTGAGAAGAAATACTAGAACAAGCGACATACATACTGTATGCTGCTTCCGATATGTAGATGAAACGTTCGGCATCTTTCCCCATGGCCGAAAAAACAGAATTTCTGAACCGTCACAATGGATTTTGCACGAATATTTTGTTCGCAATAAAAAAAAAAGAGTAAGCCACTTTCCAATTTTTTTGGATATTGACATCGACAGATTACCGGACGGCTCCTTAGGCCACAGATTCTATCGGACGCCCACCCATACCAATTTTGTCTATACCGGGATTTACATTACCAAAATGCAATCAATCAGTCCGTGATTTCCTGGTACGCAGAGCCAACATTTTTTTGTGATCAGGATTTCCTTATTCATGAAATAGGAATTTCTTATCACCTTTTTTACGAAAAATGTACACAGACACCAATAGATACGACGAGCTCTTAAACCTGTAACACAGGCCGCCAAGACCAAAGAAGGGCCCAACTCCGTTAAATTTATAACTTACGCTAAGACCAAAAATTACCGACTGAGCAGAATGCTGGCTATAAATTTCAAGAGTGTCTTTCTACCAACAGCGAAAATCTACAGCTACCTACCAAATGTTAAGAGCCCTTTTGGACTAAGAACACCGGGTGTATACAGCACTCATTGTGAATGTGACCAAGTTTATATTGGACAAAGCGATCGAACTGTTCAAATAAGAATCAAAGAATGCAATAGACACATACGGCTATCACAAACGGATATATTAGCAGTAGAGGAATACAGCACTAAGCAGGACCATATTATTAAACTAAATGGTAGAATGTTTCTTTTGCAGAAATTGGAACCCATTAAAATGGAAATTCGTCCACACGACATTAATAGAGAAGATAAACTGATCACAAAAAATTTGGAAAACCCTTTTGCAACTGCTTCAAGAAAGGAGACATCCTCCTGAAAAACAGTAGTTAGTTCACCCTCATCCCATGGTTCTTCCTCGCTCCAACACGGGGTCGGTTCTCCCTTACTTGTTTTACTACAGGCCTCCACTGGGACAGTTGCCCTCCACAGCTTGTACCTCTACTCGGAAATGCTCCCTACCCGTCCCTTTTCTTTTCAGTTCTGGTATGATTCGATTCCATTGCTTGATTATGCACTGTCGTCTTGACGTTTGAGTGTGTCATTTAGCTCAGTCTAAGAAGTAGTGCATTGAGCAGGAAGAGGAAAGAAAGCTGTTTCTTGATGTGCTACCTATAACACACCTGTGAATCGGAGGGACGCAGTGTAAGAGTGCGGTGATATCTTGCGGTAGGTACAATGCTGAGGTAGGAGGAAGTAGCCTTTATCAAGGCTCCTCCGGTGGTTTGATAGCTTAGGCTTGCTTGAGGGAGCACACGATTATTCTCGCATCGACTCATTAACCACATCAATTACTGCCGAATTGGAAGGGTCGTTTACGGGCTGAAACTGATCCTCCAGACTGTCTTCAAGGCCTTTGAGTGGGAACTATTATCACCCGTCCAGTCATCTTCCACAGGAACTGGTCCTCCTGATCAAGGTTTTCCAGCGCGGTTTTCAAATTGTCATTCCTTCACTCGTTGAGCTGATGGTTCACCGATCTCCGTAGGCGATTGACGGGGTCCCTAGTGATTTGCCTGTGCCTTCGTAACCGGTTATTCAAGCGCATTTGTTCCTGGGTACGAGTCGGCATCGGGGACCGTGGGTAATCGTGCGGGCTTCCACTTGGAAGTGAACTCTGCCATCGCCTTCGATATAGCATTTGATAATTCCTTGACACACAAGTGAATAGCCACCTTATTCCGTAAGTCGGTGGTGGTTGAGGAAAGATGATATGTCGCATGGCGATTAGTATAGGTACGTGACCGGAACTCAGTGCGGAGCACGTGGTCAGAAACACTGGGTTGGCCCGGTATTTTGGGAAGACGATGTTCAGGACAACTCTTATTACAGACAAGATGTAAGGAACAGTGGTAGGTTATTCGATCCATAAATGAGACAGGAATATTCCTCGGCTTAATCACGCAATTGTCTGCTCCTCATCGTGATGACCATACAATTCCAGATCGCGTATTTGGGATTAAAGTCAACCGCCAACAGGACGGGAAGAACACCGCAAGGCAGGAAGACACATTGAAAACAATGAGAGACCGAGGGTTCGATAGGTAGACCGCCGGGATTTTTACTGGTTTACTGGCCAGCATGTCCTGAAAATCAGTAACGTCAGACTTTGGACGGGAACAGCGTATTAGTCTATAACGCGGCGAACTAATACTGCTATTTCGTCTCCTTTTGATAAAGGATCGGTACGGTAATAATACATAGTTTGCCATCCGGAAGTCTTCCCCTGATCTGAGGTGGGTTGCGGTCAAGAGGCATCTGTCGATCCCCTATTGCCTGAGAAATTGATCCAATTTCAGCTTACTGCCGCGGACGCCGTCGGCGTTCCAGCAGACCAAATGCAAGTCTTTAAGCCGGGTTTTCCGTCTAGGCCTTACTACCATACTCGGTTACAGACAGAACATCGGTTTTTAGGACAGCACGCTAGCAAGTTGGCCCAGAAGTGAGGGTGGAAACGGATGTGAGGATCCTGAGAGTGAGCTGCCCATTTGCGTGAAGGGGGAGGTTGTCTAGAAGATAGCATTTTGCGTTAATGGATAACTGGCTTGCGGAGTAGCCTTAACTCGGCCCCTTCAGACGACGTTGTTCCAACCAGGTCCCATGCTGCCCTGATCGGATGATGGCCCCACTTGTTTCGCGTTTGGCGCGGCAGGATGCCTGGTTACGCTGTATCCCGTGCTGCGTCCAACAGGCACACGATTTGCAAATGCCGGTTTGCCCTCCTTCCACTTGATACAGGCTCGGTAATTGTGTGATTTTTCTCCACAGCTGCAGCATTTAGCTGCTGCTTTGAGGTACATCACTCCCCAGAGATGCGAGTCGCAAAACAAGCAACACGTTGTGGTGTCTATCCACAGTAGCTCTGCCTATGGCCGAAGCGTTGGCAGCGTTGCATTGCCACAGAGGTCTGTCAGAGAACCCAATTTCGCCACCACTGGTCCACGCCCTACCGACACAATAAAGTGTGAGGTTGGGCGGCGGGCCTTGAAGGGGTCCTGCTCACGGCGCCATAAGCCTTACAATACTCCCTGGACACAGATGCCCAGAATCTCCAACTCCTCCCGGACGACATACTTGTCAGCCCAGATTCTTGATCAGCATATTACACAAAGATCCTCCAGGACAGAAGGCGTGAAAATTCACACCCTTACTCCCATCAATGGATCGCAGTGCTCTGACCGTGTCTCTAAATCCATCTGCGTTTCGTAGCACAAGCATAAGCCTCTCCCCCTTCAAATGGGCTGAGAGGCAGCTGGTGCACGAGACCTTCATCCACGTTGGAAAACCACGATTCTCCGTCTCGCGTAATGGGGATCTTATTTTGCCGCTCGCATGCGGGAACATTTTTAGGGGCTACATGGGCTTTCGAAGTGTTGCCATCTTGCATGCTAAACAGAGGTCCAGACATGTCTCCATGGGACATGCGCCCAATGTCTGTTTCAGGTGAGGCAGTGACTTCGGAGTAGTTCGAAGCCTTGGCTAGGGGTATGTGCAGCACAATTAACTGCTTTCGGACGGCGCGCCCGTCTACAACCGCAGCGAACGCTGGCCCTTCCTTAGTAAGACCGAGTTGCCGGCTACTCTTGGCAGTTTTTGCGCTTGGATTCCTGTCCGCGGGCCTGTCATCGAACAAATGACCGGGTGTAGGGCCATGTGTCGAAGAGCATGGCGATGCTATTCGCTAAGGCCGGTATATTTATCCCGAAACGTCGACCAGCCAAGCTCTTCAGGGGAGCCAATCCACTGTGTCGAATCCGCTCGTTATCTTGGTATGAACCTCGATGAATGGCTGAACTGGTCTACTTATATAGGCATTGTGAGAAAGAAAGCGGCAGAGAGACTGGGAGTGTAGGGTTCTCTCCTAAAAAGGACAAATTTTCTCTCCGTCAGGAACGGTGTTCTTCTGTACAAGCAGTTCATCCGCTCCAAGACGGACTACGCGTACACGGTCTGGAAGTTCGCTGCTCGCTCCCATGTCAGTAAACTAACGGTGCTTCAGTCCAAGTGTCTTCGCATTTCTATCAATGCACCTTGGTGCAATGGTAACGGACAAATTCACAAGGATTTGGTACTGCCATTATTTCTCGGCCACATCAGATCTCTAACCCCGATATTTGACTCAAAGTCAGATGATTGTAGGAAACCTTTAGCTAGACAGCTCGGCAGATATCTACGCTGAGCAAGTGTTGACCCAGGTCCCCTAAAGCACGGAGACGGGTATCAACAATTCGACGCTTTAAATCGTGCCCAACCTGCACTTTCTATCTGAATGAGTTTTTTCCCCGTGATTATTTCCTCATTTGTAAGGCAAATGCCAGGACAAAACACTGAAAGACGGGGCACGGCCTCAGCTCTTTCCCGGCATGGCCGTCTTACCTGTGCGCCTGAATTTCTCCGCGAGTCTTAACTTTAACTTTAGAATAAATCTATCTGATTTCCAAACCCAGGAAATCTTTAAACCAAATTTATGCCCTCCCATAAGGCATATTGCCTCCAAAGCAGTGGTCCTGTGTTTGCCCACGTCGAGGTTATCAGCCGCGACGCGAACCCATTAGCGTGTTACAAATATTGTTTACATAATTTACCCCCTTTTTTATACCAAAGTTGCCTTAACATCAGCTCCAGTCAGGTAAATCGATGCGGATTCATTCATTTGGTTCAGTTCTCTTTGTCCTTGTATTTCAATATAATGCTAATTACTAATAATACTAGTTTAATGATATTCTTAAATCTCTATCTTTAAAGGCTTTAGTAATCTATTTTGTTTCCTTTCCTAATTTTGAGAATGTGGTCCAGGTGTGTTCTTCTCTTTTTTCCTGTCTTCATAATCTTGTTTTTCTATTGTCTTCTCGTTTTATTATTATGGATCACAAATTCTGTTACATTTTTTAAATGGATTAATTTTAATTATATTATTATTACGTTTCTTCTCTTCTGATGTGTCAAAGGGGTGTGGTCGTTATATTGAATGGACATCTATTGCAGCAGACCTTTGTTCTGGAGAAATAGTTAAATCTGTCGCGATATGTAGTAGTGGGCTTTCTGTGTGTGGAGAAAGATACGCAGTAATTGGTTGTTTTGTTTTGACAATGTAAGAACTAAAAAATTAATTTTGCCTTTATTTTACTTCTAGTGTGAAGATGAGCTTATTATGGATATTCATGAATTCAGTCACCACGTCATAAACGTTTGTGTTTGAGTATCAGTTTATAATCATAATGTCGTTTAACATATTGCAAATAATGATGTATATTATATCTTATTATATTGTTTTGTATCTTAATGTGTTCTATTTGATGGAGAAATATTTCTGAAAAAGAAGAGTGCCCATTTCTAATATTTCTTCTTGGATTAGAATTCCCATAATACTGGAAGTAATTTTGTTTTAATATTGTGTCTTCTTCCTTGTGTTATATTTATATTATTTTCTTTTAAAGTGTTTGAAATTATATCTGATAATTCATATGTTATTATATTTATAAACATATCATAAATGTCAAATGATGCCAAGCATGAAATGCTTTCAGTGGGATTTGGTTTTATTTCGTTGATACGGTCAACAGTATGTTGTACGTTAAATACAAATGGAAGATGGGAATAATTGTTTGCATAGTGGAATATAAACTTCAGCTGTTAAATAACATGGAAAATTTATCCGATTTGTGATGGGTCGAATAGGGGTTTCTTTTCTGTGGAACGTTATCAGACCTATCATTGTAGGGATTAATGTTGTGTTGTTATGGTTTTCTTCTTTGCTAATTAATATTTTTCATTTATTTACTTCTAAGATCATTTTGAAAGGAAGCTGCTAAAATCTTGTTTGCAAGGCACAGGTCGTTCTTATCGGTGAAAACGTATTTTTTCCTTTGGTTCGTTAAATTTGAGTAAATTATAGTGTTACATTTTTTTCTTTAGTGATTCTAACATTATTCTAATTTTGGTTTCCTTTTATTTGATTTATAGTTCTTTTCTGATTTCTTTTTTTTTTTGGTATTTCTAGGATTCATGTTATTAAGTGGAATTTGTGACTTTTCAGTGTTTCCTTTGTCTATTGATAAGAATATTTTTTCTCACTCTCATGTACATAACATAGTTTCAGCTAAGGATAAGTGTTCTCTCCAGTTGCATAAAAGTTTTTAAAAGGATCAAAAATGCTCTTGGATTGATTAATGCAATTTTATTACGTCTTAATCACTAACATGTTACATTCATAAATGTAAGTGCAATTGTTGGCTCCATTAAAAAATTTTGTCTGATTAATGCAGGGAATGTGGAACATACGAAAATTTTTATCCGATTCTTTGCTCTGTTGTGCAGATTATACTTCAGTCCTTTAATGAGAAGAGATAAATCATCTTTAGAAGAAAGTAGGTTAGTATTGTGTATGACGCGTGTGTAGTATAAAAATGTTCCTTTTTCTTCTTTTTCTCTCCCTCTGAATAAGTTATTCCTGTTTTTTATCCCTCCACGTTTTGTAAATTTTCTTTACAGTTCCGTACTGGGCTGTAATTTCAGGTTCAAGAGATTGATTTATTATTTTCTCCATCATATATAAAGATTTACACAATTGTGTGGTTGATTCTAGATGTATTTAATGCAAATCTAAATTTAGTGTTGCTTTTTAATATATGAAAGTTTGATTTCTTCTGTTATTTTTGTTTTTGTCATTTTTTTTTTTGTTTGCAAACACTGAAGCTGGTGAAGCGTTGGTACCTAAATGCTTGCATAGATAGGAGAGAGTCGTTTTCCATAACATTGTTTTGAAAACTATGTTAACAATACGTATTAAATTCTCTCTCTTTATGTTTTTACACTGGTTGAATGGTATGTACCTGACTGGCATATACACGTTTAAACAATGTTCTCACGTTTTGACGTTAGTAGTATAAAAATGTATATTTCTTATATAGAACTAATGTTTGACATACCCGAGACCATTTTTAGGTTAAAACTCGTGTTTAAAACATAATGAGGAAGAAATATACTGTACGTAGTTATGTATGTGTATATATATATATATATATATATATATATATATATATATATATATATATTTTTAAAATAATTAAATTTTAAGGCCATAAAGCGAGACAATATGTGTCTATTGCGGTTCTGACACATTTCCTTCAAGTAGTGTTTCCAGAATTTACTCACGTGGTTATTCAAAAATGCCGTGACAGCATTTCCAATAAGAACATCACGATGTGGAATTATTCCAAATTTAGTTAGGGAAGTGAATTTCTTCCGAATTTTCTGGTTTAGGTTTCCAGCCTAATGCATTGTATAATTACAACAGTGAAATTTACTTCACTTATTTCATTAACAGCATAACAATTCAGATATTTTTTCTTGCTACTTAAAGTAGATTTGTTAATTCAATTAATAAGTTTTTAAGAACTGATAATATAACAAATTACATCACTGCAGGTTATGCAGGTTCTTCGAACTACGGAAGACATTGATGAATGAACATTAAAATTCTATGCGACTATCACGTTTCAATCATTCGTATTTCAACTTTGCAACACTGTTAAAACTATCGTTCCATACGCAAATATATTAAGCCATACAAATGAATCAGACATATACACTTATTGAAACAAGTGTAACTTGTTCTTCAAGCACAACATTATTACATATTTTAGGTATTATATATACAGTTATGTCACGGTACCTCCTATACATCCACCGATAGCCCCACCGATGCCAACAAGATTATGTGTCGACTTAGGTGCGTAAATTATTCCCAACCACCCGAAAACACAGACACCAATCAATGTGCCTAAAGCTGCACCACCTGGGCGCACGTCAGGTTCATTCCGAGATGCACATTCTGTAAAAAAACAAGACCATTCGGGTCTGAGATATGTAATTCTCAGAATAATGAATATGAAAATTACATTCCTGTGGGTTGTGATATCAAGTAGCATGGTGGGTAGGTTGGTACTGCAGTAATCATAAACTGTATTGTTGTGTGTTTGTTTAATGATGTCAGAAACTCACGACTTTATGGAAAAAAGGAATGGTTGTGAAGGATGATTTTGGGTGAACATTGAACAAAATGGTCATAATATAAATTAAGGCACAACAAAATATTTGTTTGGAGTGACCAAAGAAAGCGCCGAAAACTCTCAAGTAGGGTAGTCGGTATTCTTAATGCGAGTTGATATTTCCCTTTGGTTAGGAAGACCAAAAACGTCATTCCAAAGATGATATACAAGTGTAATAAGAATACCCACTGTAAGTGTCACACTGCCATAGAGTGGCAGAAGCTTGCAGCATGCAGTATAAAGCATGGAAACAAAATGTGGTGAGCAGTACACATAGAAGTGGCATCAGTGTGGGTACGAATAAAATAAGAATTGATTTGCATAATTGTTTTTCACCAAGAGGAACTCGACTTTCCAAAGGCCACGTCACATATCGAAGCAGATCATGGTTGTAATTATCACACAACTATGACATGAACAACCATATATCCGGAGTGCAAAAAGTGCCTTCATATTGAAACGAATACATACAGCTTATAACAACAACGACGACGACATCAAAATGGTATGTAACACATGAAGCTGATAGAGATTTACGTATAACCAACGGAACACAAGTCCACACTACACTGGCAATTGTGGAAAAGTACCCAGTGTAACAGATACAGTTACCTGTCATGTAAATTGTCGTCAGTGTGTGGTGGTCATCATCACAAAACTAAACACACAGACGGATCTCTACATGTGTCACTGCTCTAGAAACAGGTCATTTAGTTTCCGGTTACGCAGCCTACATGAATGTGTACGACTACTTTAAGCAGTCATGATCGGTAGCATTCATTACCAGAGCAGTTGCAGAACAAGAGCATGCAGACCAAGTTTATGACTGGCAATGAAACGACAATTTAGAGGTGTCAAAGTTAAGATGTTCAACATGGCCTGTACACTTACTGCCCACAGTTGAGACACTTTGCATTTCAGAAATTGCAACACTACATATAAGTGCTTCCTCTTACAGTGTTCCTGCAGATAAGTTATATAAATCATCTCTGACCGACACCATTTGAAATACGACTGTAGCTGTCGTATACGTGCTATCCTGATACGGAATGTCCGATGATTGAAATGTGATTTTTGGAGAGTCGCAGATACTGGTGTAGCAATAAAAAATTGTATCCGAATTTGTAAATTAAAATTAACTCCATGTGACAGAAATCTTCAGAAGACCAGCCCTGCCATTTACGGAACACAGAGGTACATTGCTGTTGACCCTAACGTAACCTGCACCAGCTGAAGTCTTTCCACACCCTCACAACCCTCTCTTAAAATCCAAGTCACAGTTTGCTTACAGACTGTAGCTAAGACTCCCATGTAGTACGTTCCCTTCAGGTTTCCAGCATTTCTCATTACACGTATGACAGACACGTGTGATGCCCATTTCGTCCTTTTGTTATGTTTCTGAGCAGAGCAGGTAAAATACTGCTTATACAGACTGCACGGTAAAGGTGATAATATTAGTGCTACCGGCAAGCGATCGTATTTCCTAGGTCATTATTACAAATCAAGGCGCTCTGCGTGCAACAGTCTTCAGTCTCCAATCTGTTGTCCATTTTTTAAGTAATGTAATAAACATTTGACGCATAATAATGGACCGTACAATAAAACACATTTCATTTCTTTTTTTTTCAAAAATCTTACATTGTACGAAATTTAATTTAATGCCCAGGATACATTTTATACTGGAATAAACAATACTTATTTTACGAGTGACGAAACTGAATTTCCCTCCAACATTACTAGTTGTAGGCCATTTTCTTCTCATGTAGTATGCAAACTTATAGCAGGTTGTGAAAGAGTGAGGAATTTACACATGAAGGTAACGGTGAGTTATAATGATAGATATTATGTCAATTTGTTGAGACGCTGTGTGGAATACTGTTGTGAAAGAGCTGCCACAGATTGCGCACAACGTAAGGTACAGCGCGTAATGAAAACTGACGATAGGTTGTATATGACTATTTTACATTGTGGTCATTAAGAGGAGGAAAAATATCCTACACTGCAAATTTTTTATTATCTTGTACATATCAACAGACAATATTGAAGTGGGAGTAAATAAAGTAGAATTGGAAGTTGTGGACTGGATTGTTATGGCTAAGAATAGAGACAAAGTTTTAGATTTTACGAATTTGAAAATGCAACTTTCGGTTGCATAAAATTTGCCTGTGGAATTAAAAAGCACGAGAGGTTTTACTGCTAAATGCGGTTAGATATTTTGTATTTAACCCCTTTATTTATGTATTCAGTAATACATATTTAAAATTAACTATAGAGAAGCTTTTGTTTTGTATTATCAAATGAAACTCGACAGGAGCTACCCAAATAAAAGCGATAAGCTAGACACATGAAAATATGGTCGCTAACTTGAAGTTTAACTTAACTGAAACATCTCATGAATCCTAAGGTAAGGAGACAAGTTCTCATTCTCATCCTTTTTTGAATTACAGGAATGTTTCAGTTGTCATTGCGTCATTCCTTAGGGCGGTGTCTTATTACTAGTGGTTACAGAACGGAAATTTCAAGTTATTTCCATCAGGAATGGTAAGGAATACTTTTAAGGCTTTCTCTGGGTAGTTGACACAGATGTACTGAGTATCTGGCGAAGTGTGTTCTTAAGGGTTGCTACAAATTTATTCCCTCTTGATACACCACAGTCCACGGAAAACGCAGTACTAAACTGCCTGACACCAAGTGCGGCCTACAGCCAACGAGGTCACACCACAAAGTTTAGTTTCTTCATTACCATTGCACTTTCCTGTATGTATATTTTTCCGTAAAAATTCCCTACATAATATTTACACTCATACTACCATACATATCAACTCAAAGAAGAAAGAGCCTACAGAATAGTCATCAAACACCTACACCATTCGTCAGACACTGACGACATAAGACAGGAACTGCTTGAACTAGTACACAACGCCCGAAACATAATAAATGCACATCACAGAATCACCAAGGAACCTCTAAACTTGTTCTTTGTTGACTTGGACCCAGCAGAAAACAAGAAAGAAATATACAAGATAACTGCCCTACAGAACAAAATAGTACAAATAAAACCTCCCCGAGCAAAAAAGAATAACATCGTACAATGCATGAGATGCCAGCAATACGGCCACACAAAATCCTACTGCAACAGACACTTTCTACGCGTCAAATGCGGCGGACACCACAACAGCAAAGAATGCAAAAAGAGTAAAGACACACCAGCAACATGCGCACTATGCGGAGGCAATCACCCCGCAAACTGCAGGGGGTGCGAACATTACCACAACATGCTAAAAGAATCCAATACGCACAGGAATAGCACACAACGCGCACAATCAATACACACCAACACAAACGACAACACACATCCTAGTGGCAACCCAACACATACCAACACAAAGGACAACCACATGCAACCTAGCGGCAACCTACAGCCAAGAAGCTAGGCAGATGTGACCAGAAGCAGCACAAACCAAGTCGAAGACACAGGCACCATACTGACGAAACGTATAGACGAATTCAAAGGACTCCAACACAACAGCATGATACTGAACATGCTCACAATGCTAACCAACAAGTACAATTAAAACAACCAAATTCCTGTGAATAGCCCAATGGATCGCAAATGGTTTACAAAACCACAAAGAAGAACTAACAATCTTTCTAAAACAGAACTACATAGATATACTCCTGATCAGCGAAACACACTTTACAGATAAAAATTATTTCCACATACCAAGATACAAACTATGCCACACCACCCATCCAGACGGAACAGCTCACGGAGGTACAGCGATACTCATAAAAGAATCAATCCAACACTACGAGCTGCTAAAGTACGAGGAAGAGTCCATTCAAGCAACATCAATAAAAGTAGTAGGTTTTCCTTACGAGATAACCATAGCGGCTGTCTACTGTCCACCCAGACACAACCTAAAAAAGGAACAATTCGAAACATTCTTTCAAACACTAGGACCTAAATTTATAGCGGGAGGCGACTACAACAGCAAACACACATTATGGGGATCACGACTAACAACTACAAAAGATAGAGAATTATCAAAGGTCATGCAGAAAAACAACTACTCATACCTATCAACAGGAACGCCGACATACTGGACTACAGACGGAAACAAAATCCCGGACCTACTGGACTTCTTTGTGACAAATGGAATACTGTAATGAACATGGTCGCATTTGCGTCAGCCCATGTGGTCATTACTGTAACCCTCGCATAGTTGTAAGACGTTTTGTAACATGCTGACTTAGCGCATGTTTATCGATGTCACACCTTCAAGGGTTGCCTCGCGGCGGTATTTCGTTTATGTTATTTACGCAAATATGCGAGACTCAGCTTTTATTCCCTATATATGCTTTGGGAAGACCGCCCAGATTCATTCCGGACTGAACCATTTTTCCGGCCTTAGACTACCAGGCTAGGCCTCGTCGTGACATTGTCTTGAAGTAATTCTACGTCTTGCGTATCGGCAATATCGTCAGTGGTTCACCTGAAGTTACCCAGCAGACTGTGCAGATGTTCGTGTACTACGCAGCTCTCTCTTTTCGGAGGTAAGTCGGGCTGAACCGCTCGCTAGTACCACGGTACTTATTCACCACTAAATTCCGGTTCTAACTCTATTCCCCCCCGGCGTAACCAGTAAAGGTGTGACAGCATTCGTGTTATATTACTCATTGTACGTATTTTTGTTCCTACTAGTCACTTACCTAGAATATATCTATATTGCTTTTGTTTATCTGCGTATTGGTTATTATCCTCTCTTCCACCCCAGGTTTCGATTCGTGCCAAGTTCTCTTGGCTGGTGGCAGCATTATCTACCCTATCGTGGCATCGGCCACGACCCGACCCCCTCAGGGTCATTACCTAAGTGACTCCGGTGAGTCTCGAACACACGGGTCATTACAAAGGTGTCACCGGTGGCTCGACAACCCCCGGGGCATTACAATACCCTCATCATACGCAGACATCCAGCCCAGCTACGACCTCACCTCGGACCACTCTCCAATAATTGCGACTATAAGCACCGCAGTAGTAATACGAAAACCTACACCACGCTTAAACAACGCAAAAACAAACTGGGAAACCTATCGCCAAATAATACAAGAAAAAGCAAAGTTATCAATAAAACTCAAAGTCTACAAACATATAGAGTTAGAGACAAACAACCTAATCGAAGTACTACAAAATTCTGCTAAGGAAGCCACCCCAAATAGCGATCCTCAAAACAAACTAACAACATATCTTACGAAATCAAGAAACTAATAGCCGAAAAGAGAAAAGCCAGGTCTACCTGGCAAAGAACTCACACTCCGGACAGCAGGAAAAGATACAACCAAACAACCAACAAATTAAAATCCAAACTCCAAGTAATGCGAAACGAATCATTCAAAGCGTACGTCTCCAGCCTTAGAAAAGACGATAACACCATCTGAAATCCAATAAAACATAAGAAAAACTCACAGCATCTCAACCTCCAATACGCAAAAACTCAACACCTCCAGGACTTCGGGCAAAAAGCGACAAAGAAAAAGCGGAACTATTTGCGGAACACCTCTCAGAAGTGTTCTCTCCGCACAACGACCCCAATCAGGAAGTGGAACAAGGCCTTGCAACTCCTATACATCAGCACGAACGCCTCAAACCATTCACCCTGAATGAAATCAAAAACGCAATCGCAAAGTTAAACCACAAAAAGGCACCAGGAATAGACAACATTACTGCCACAATGCTTAAAGAATTACCGCAGGAAGGACTACTAAACCTCATTTACATACTCAGCGCCATAATACGTCTAGAATACTGGCCCAAGTCATTAAAGCAGACACAAATCCTAATACTACCTAAACCTGGGAAGAACCCAATAGACGTCACATCCTATCGACCAATAAGCCTACTGCCCACAAATTCAAAAGTACTGGAGAAACTAATACTCAAAAGGATCAATAAAGAGTCGAACCCGCAAGACTGGATCCCAAACCACCAATTCGGTTTCAGACAGGCTCACTCCACAATACAACAATGCCACCGCGTAGCAGACAGGCTCACTCCACAATACAACAATGCCACCGCGTAGCAGACACCATTAACAAAGCTCTGGAAAACCATCAATTTTGCACAGCAGCATTTTTAGACGTCAGCCAGGCATTCGACAAAGTCTGGCACCCTGGACTACTTTTCAAAATTAAAAAAATTCTACCCATAAAATAATACAACCTACTGAAATCATACTTACAGGAGCGTCACTACGTAACTAAATACAACGAAATTTCACGTAGCTTCCAAATCCACTCTGGAGTACCCCCAAAGAAGCATCCTCGGTCCCCTACTTTACATACTATACACATCAGAACTACCGTCATCCAGAGACACAAAGATGGGCACATTCGCCGACAACACAGCCATATTTGCAACCCATGCTGATTCCACGACAACCTCACGAAATCTTCAGGAACACCTCCTCACAATACAGAATTGGCTACAAAAATGGAAAATAAAATTAAACGAAACCAAGTCATCGCATATAACATTCACCCTCAGGAAAGACAACTGTCCCGCAGTAAGCATCAATCAAACAGTCCTACCACAGGTAGAATCCGTAAAGTACTTAGGACTACACTTTGACCGCAGACTGAACTGGAAAGTACACATTACCAAGAAACGGAAACAAACTGACTTAAAATCAAAAGAAATCAACTGGCTAATAGGGAAAGAATCCAACCTGTCTATAGAAAACAAAATACTAGTCTACAAAGCGGTGATCAAACCCATTTGGACTTACGGAATAGAACTCTGGGGATGTGCCAACAAGTCCAACACAGCAATTATGCAGAGAGCACAATCAAAAATTCTCAGAACCATAATAAATTCTCCCTGGTATGTGACAAACCATACCCTCCATAAAGACCTTAACATCCCTTACGTAAGTGATGTCATCAATGAAAGAATCAACAAACACCTCAGCATATTAGAATCCCATCCCAACCCACTTGTGGAGACACTAAAGCAACCGACGTGCAACAGAAGGCTAAAAAGACGTTGGACCTCCGACCTGCACGACTAAGGTGACATCGCTGGATGGTCATCCTTCCAAGACACTATAACAAGACAGCAAATTAGATTATAGACTGATGTATCCTCCAGTCTGATTGCTAATAAACAATATTTAAAATATATATTTACACTCAGTGGACAGTAAGGACCGAGTCAAAATAAGCTTATTTAGGCAGCTACATCCAGATATCAGAATAGTGGGCCATCATACCAGAACCATGGTTATTGCACATAACTCGTTGTATGCCCCTGGGATGAGAGGGGCAAGTTGGAAAGGGTGTGGTAAAATGGTGCATGAAGGAAACAGAAGATGGCGATATCGAACAAGAATACCCGAACCAAAATGAGTAGGACGTGCAGTTTAGACTGCCGAAACACGTGATCTGCTCCTGGTATCAGACGCATTATCCGTCTTCAGACATTGCGATAGGTGACGTCACATACAGTGCCAAAACCAGACAGTCCTCTTCTTTCCGCAAGTCATGTTCGTAGATGGCGTGCGGTGTATTTGTTATTTGCTACATTTGATTTTGGGAAATGTAAATAGAAGAAACGAATACCTTCACATAAAAATGAGTATCATGTTAATCCAGACAGGTGCCTTGATTGCGTTTCTGGGACTTTTGTACAAAATGTTCTCAGACGTGTTTGTGGTGAGCTCCTGAGTAAGGGTAGACAGTTGGTTGTTATCTGTAGGACTACCGGTCGAGAGTGGGTACCTGGGCTGGGAGATTCTAGTGGTGTCGCGTGGCGTGCCTAGGCGTGGTGACTCTAACCGAAAAACTGGTGACCGTTTGGGATTGACGGTGCTGAGTTCGATGGTTTTAGTTGTGTTGCTAATGGTGGTGGGATTGAGCAGAATTCTGGTTCTGTTTTGGAAGGGGAGAACACCGTACGATTCTTATGTGCTGGGTGCAGCAGGAATCTGAAGTTGGGAATCCAATGTGAACAATGCGGACGTTGTGGAAGCGTGAAGTCTCAAGAGGTCGGGAGAGAAAGATAGAATTGTAACTGTGATAATTGTAGCAATGAAAGATTGAGAATGCTACAGGAGGATCTGCAAAACGCGCTACGACAAATTGATTAACTGAAAGCTAGAAACAGAAAGCTTGAAGAAAAGTTACTATTGGCGGGAGCTGGGAGGAGGGATTCAACGACTGCAAAGCAAAGTTTGCAGAGTGCATGGTGGTGGGTGACTCTTTGTTGCGCAATGTGGGAACAGATCACGCAGCTGTGATGGCGGAGTGCTTTCTGGGGATTGAAACTGAGCAGCCATACAGAGTGATAGACAAGAGGAATGTTGGTAGTCCAGAAACTGTTATTATTCGCGTTGGTACAAATGACTTGAGAACGAGAAATCTTGATTTTGTAATGGGAGAAGTATATGCGTTGGTGGCTACGGCAAATAAGAAACTCCCTAAGTGCTGACTTGTCCTGAGTGGAGTGTTGCGACGTAGAGACGTGTCATGTCGCGTTCTGGGGCAATTAATGATAGATTAAACTGGGTAGCAAACGCCTTGGAACTTACTTTCGTTGCTCCGAACAGTTGGAGAGAGGACGGGAATTTCGCTAGAGATGGACTGCATCTGAATGGAAGAGTAAAGAGACGACTTGGACAACTATATGCTAGAGTTAGTGGACTGGATACCCTATGATCGGCAGGGAGTATAACGTGACGTATTTTGGAAATGGAAATCACAGAACAAGGGATACCAGGGTAACGCGGAAATCATCCAGCTAAGAACAGAAGACTTCACATGAAGAAAGTGGACAAGTGAATCGTATCTTGATGAATAGGGAAGTTAAAGTTGAGTCAATGTTTAAATTTATAGCTGTGGCAACTGCATATAGGATAGAAGGTAAGTCGCTAGTTGTGCTGCAGGTTAACTGTTGGAGTGTTTGTAATTAAACATTGGAATTCTAGAATTTAGTTAACACGAACAATCCCGATGTTGTTATAGGCACGGTGTCATGGCTTAAGGAAGATTTTAGCAATGCTGAAGTCTTCAGGGCTGATTTTACAACTTCCAAAAGGGATAGGTCTGCCCGAGGTGGGGGGGGGAGTTATCTGTGTTAAAAATTTTATTGTCCTCTACAGAGGTATGAGTAGATGATGATTTTGGGATGATTGCAGTTGAAGTGAAAGAAATGCATCCAAAATATACGTGGAAAAATATAGGTATTTCCAGAGGTCCATTATGAGGGTATGTTGGCGATTGAAAAATTAGCACCCCGTACCTTACCTACGCGAAATTTGACGAAGCGAAGGCGGTGATTTGAATTTACCTCAGGCGGTTTGGAAAGGAGGTGCGGAAAAGCGAGCGTATTTCAAGCGTTTGTAAACAATTTAGTTTGGGATAATGGTTATATTCAGGTAGTAAGCTGCCTTATAAGAGGAGACGCGCTGTTGGTATTTACCTTCCCAGACCTGAAAGTTCGCTCATCTCTTGTAATATTTTGCTCGTAAACAACGACCATAGCGGGGTTTTATTGGAAGTAGAATGGGATGAAGTTTGTCGAGAGCCAAAAGTTAAAAGAATAGTCTTGTTGTACCACAAAACAGATATTTTAGACTTGCAAGCCTATCTTCGGGAAGTTTAACCTGTGGGCTGGAAATGACAGTTGCGTTGAAGAGATATTAAAAAAGCTATAAGGATAATATTTTCGAGGGTATCAAACGTTATGTAAAGGTAAAGTAACCCCGTTACAGGCCTGGTTGTGGCACAGAGGGGGGTAGAGGTATAGCTCTACTCTTCCAAAACCTCGGCGCTAGAAGGGGGTGAGTGGTCAGCAGCACGCCCCGGCCGCACTTTACCCCCGTGAAAGACCCGACACCCATTGTACAGCAGGCTGGATGGGCCCCAGGGACAGTCTGAACGGGCGAAAAATTTCGCCCCCCACCGGGATTCGATCCCCGGAACGTCCAGCCCGGATTCAGTCGCTATACCGACAGAGCTACCCGTCCCACTCAAACGTTATATACCTCAACAAATTTTGAGTACAAATCCGGACCCTGAATACTATAATAAGGAAGTAAAGCGGCTAAAGGTAAAGGTTAGGAAAATGTACAATAAGAGAAAATTTGGGCAGACTTACCAAGCGGAACTGAAACGATTATCCAAGGAGTTATTGGTAGCAAAGAAGAAGGCTCATGAAATATTTTTATGCTCGGTCTTACAAAACGAAGATAGGTGCTTGGCAGAGTTCTATAAGTATGTTATACGACGAAAAGGAAATAGAGAAAATATTCCGGCGATATAGGCACGTAATGGCCAGCTCATTACAGATACAGTAGAAAAGGGGAACTCCTTAAACTTCCGTTATGCGTCTATATTCAGTTGCGAACGTAATAATTTGCAAATTCAATCAACACAATCAAGTAACCCCTTCACCATTTATATTGACATTATAAGGAAGCGATTATCAGCAATGTGGAGAAAGAAATCCGTCGAGCATGTGGAATTCCTGGAGAAATTTTAATAGTAGAGGGGGAAGCAATGATTCCATATCTCGTGAGATTGCTGGATATTACAATGAACAATAATGCTATCCCAGATGACTGAAAAAAGCCATAGTGATTCCCATTTACAAAGGGAGAGATCGATCGGTAGTTGGAAACTCTACTCGTAGATCGGTCAGCTTAACCTCGGTTGTTTGCAAACAAATGGAGCACGTTATAGCAGGGTACCTAAGACAAGTCTGAGAAATGGGTGGGTGGTTATATGAGGATCAGCATGCTTTTAGACCAGGGTACTCATGCGAACGTCAAGTAGTTACGGTTTGTCAGGATATCGCGGATTCACTCGGCGAGGGAGTCAGGACAGACGTGATAGTAATAGATTTTTCAAAGGCTTTCGATTTATTTCCACATGATAGGCTGCTTACGAAAATCGCGGCAACCGGAGTGGATTTGAGGGTAGTTGTGTGGGTAAATGAATTTCTCTTAGGACTTTTGCAGAGTGTTAGAGAAGATGGGCAGCTATCTGAGGAAGTCAAGAGTAACCTCAGGAGTGCTGCAAGGGTGCGTATTAGGTTCTCTACTGTTCCTCGCTTATGTTAATGATATTTGAAGAAACACTGAGTGTAATACACGGCTCTTACAGATTATTGTATAATATATGGGAAATTAATAAATATTAGTTACATTGATAAGTTACAGACAGACCCTAACAGATTAGGGGAATGGGCGGTACAAAATGGAATGAAGATAAATCCAGGCAAAATTAAATCAGTAAGCTTCAAAAATCTAGGGTGAAGGAAGGAATAAAGTATTATTTTGGGGATCAATTAATCGTGGAGGCAAGTAGCTTTAATTATTTAGGAAAAATTATACGCAGCGATCTAAACTGGGCAGATCATGCCAATTACACACCAAAAAAGCATGGAAAGCACTTCATTTCTTAATGCCTATTCTCAAGAAGGGAAATAACAATACGAAACGTTTAGCTCATACGGCATTAGTGAGACCGATACTTGAGTGTGGAGCGATGTGTTGGGACCATACAGAGAGGGTGTGTTGGGACCATACAGAGCGATGTGTTGGGACCATACAGAACGGTGTGTTGAGACCATACAGAGAAGGGCAGGTGAGTATGTAGCGGTGTGTTGGGACCATACAGAGAGGGTGTGTTGGGACCATACAGAGCGATGTGTTGGGACCATACAGAGCGGTGTGTTGAGACCATACAGAGAAGGGCAGGTGAGTATGTAGCGGTGTGTTGGGACCATACAGAGAGGGTGTGTTGGGACCATA
>Ga0268261_10000083_pt1 | contig 57775 bp, 53 predicted proteins | sample TergutNc150P1_FD_190353 | JGI IMG/M metagenome (GOLD analysis project Ga0268261, IMG submission 190353) | Nasutitermes corniger P1 segment gut microbial community from laboratory colony in Florida, USA - Nc150 P1 (SPAdes) (version 2) | ecosystem: Host-associated > Arthropoda: Insects >... | reverse complement strand
CCTGCCATATAAAACGTACCTCGAAGGGTGTGCACACCTGCCGTATGACACCTACCTCAAAGGGTAAGCATACCTGTATTATGACATATAAATCAAAGGGTGAGCACACGTGCCGTATGAAACTTACCTCAAAGGGTGGGCACAACTTCCGTATAACACGAACCTTAAAGGGTGAGTATAACCGCAGTATGACACATATCTCAAAGTGAGCACATAAGTCGTATGACACGTACTTCAATGGGTGAGCACAACTGCCGTTGACACCTACCTCAAAGGGTGAACACACCTGCCTTATGACAGGTAAGTCAAAGGTTGAGAACACCAGTCGTACGATACGTCCGTCAAAGGGTGAGAACACATGTACGAATGACACGTACCTCAAATGGTGAGTACACCTGCCGTATGACACTATCTCAAAGGGTGAGCACACCTACCATATGACACATTTCGAAGAGTGAGCACACCTGACATGTGACACCCACCTCAAAGTATGACCACTCCTGCGGTATGACACATAGCTCAAAGCGTGAGCACACCTAGCGTATGACACGTACCTCAAAGCGTGAGCACAACCGCCGTATGATGGAACACCCCCAATTCAAAGTGTGGGCACACCTGCCGTATGACACGTACTTCAAAGGGTGAGCACACCCGCAGGCTTAAACGTAAATCAAAAGTTAAGGGCACACGCAGTGTCACACATATCTCAATGGGTGAGGGCACCTACCGTATAACACATGTCACAATATGTGAAAACAACTGACGTATGACACCTACTTCAAAGGATGAGCACACCCGCAGTATGGCGCACTTCTAAGGTTGAGCAAACCTGCCGGATGACACGTACCTCAAAGGGTGTACACAACTGTCGTATGACGCGGATTTCAAAGGGTGATTAAACCTGCCGTATGACACGTACGGCAAAGGGTGAGCACATCTGCCGGGAGACACATATATAAAAGACTGAGCACACAGCCGTAGGACACTTACCTCAAGGGGTGCGAAAACGTGCAGTATACCACAATCTTCATAGGGTAAACACACCTGCCGTATGACACGTACCTCAAAGGGTGCGAAAACCTGCCGTATGCCACGAAATTCAAAGGGTGATCAAACCTGCCGTATGACACATACGGCAAAGGGTGAGCACATCTGCTGGGAGACACATATATGAAAGATTGAGCACAACAACCATAGGACAACGACTTCAAAGAGTGCGAATACCTGCCGTATGCCACGAACTTCAAAGGGTGAGCACAACTGCCGTATTAATAATATCCCAAATGTTGAGCCTACCCGCCGTATGGCAAATATCTCAAAGAGTGAGCAATTCTGTCGTTTGAAACGTACCTCAAAGGGTGAAAACACCAGCAGTATAACACCTACTTCAAAGGGTTTACACACTTGCCGTAAGAAATATCTCAAGGGGTGACCACACTTGTCATATATCTCTAAGTGTTACAACACCAGCCGGATGACACATATCTCAAATGGTAGGAACTCCTGTCGTATGAAACATGTCTCAAAGGACGAGCACACATGCCGTGTGAAATATCTCATTGAGTGATCAAAATTGCCGTATGACAAACCCCTAGAGGTTCAATAAAAGTGCGGTACGACACATAGGTCTAAGGGTGAGCACACCTGCAATATGACACATATCTCAAACGGTGAGAAAACCTGCCTTATGTCACATACCTCAATGGGTGAGCTCACCTTCAGTGTGACATATTTCTAAAAGGGTGAGCACACCTGCCGTATGACACATAATTCAAAGTGTGATAACACGTGCCGTATGACATATCTGAAAGGGTGAGCACACCTAACGTATGACATATAATTTAAAGGGTGGGCACACCTACAGTATAACACATACCTCAAAGGTTGAGCATTACTGCCGTATGTCACTTACCTCAAAAGGTAAGCACACCTGCCGTATGACACGTACCTGAAAAGGTGAGCAAACTTGTCGTATGAAACGTACATGAAACGGGGAGCACACCAGCAATATGACACATATCTCAAAGTTTGAGCACACCCGCTCTATGACACAACACAAAGAGTGAGCAAACCTGCCGTATAACACGTACCTTTAAGTGAGAGATCACCTGTCGTAAAACACGTAATACGGTGAGCATATCAGACATACGACACGTCCGTCAAAGGGTGAGAACACCTGCCGTATGACACGTGCCTCAAAGTGTGACCACACCTGTCGTATGATACATAGCTAAAAGGGTGAGCACACCTACCGTATGAAAGCACCGTAAATGGTGAGCACACCTGCCGTATGACACGTACCTCAAAGGGTGAGCAAAATCGTAGGATGAAATACATCTCAAATGGTGAGCACACCGGCCGTATGACACCTCAAAAGGTGTGCACACCTGCCGTATAACACGTACCTCAAAGGGAGATCACACACGAAGTATCACACATACCTCAAAGAGTGATCACTTCTGTATGACATAATTCTAAGTGTGAGCACACCCGCAGTACGACACGTATCTGAAAGGGTGAGCGCACTCGTAGCATGACACCTATATCGAAGGGTGAGCGCACCTGCCGTATGAGACGTACCTCAAAGTTTCAGAACACCAGCCCCATGACACCTACGTCAAAGGATGAGTAAAAGTGTCGTATGAGACGTCATTCAAAGGGTGAGCACACCAGCCGTATGGCACATATCTCAAAGGGAGAGCACACCTGCCGTATGACATGTACATCAATGAGTGAGAAACCTGCAAGTATGATACGTAACTCCCAGGCTGAGCGCATCAACAGTATAAAACATTTCAAAGGGTGAGCACAACTGCCCTCTGATACTTACCTCAAAGAGTGAGCACACCTGCTGCATGACACGTACCTCAAAGAGTGAAAATACTTGCGTTTAACACACATCTCAAATGGTGAGAACACCCGCCGTATGACATATCTGAAAGGGTGAGCACACCTGCCGTATGACACATAACTCAAAGGGTGCGCACAAATGCCATATGGCACATCTCAAAAGGTTAGTAAAACTGCGGTATGACACGTATATGTTAGGGTGAGCACACCAACCGTATTATACTTATCTCAAAGGGTGAGCATAAACGCAGTATGACGCATTTCAAAGGGTAAGCACACCTGCCGCATGACACACATCAAAGGGAGAACACAGATGCCGTATGACACCTAATTCAAAGGGTTAGCACACCTGCCGTATGACACATAATTCAAACAGTGAGCACACCTGCCGTATGACACGTACATCAAAGATTGAGAACACCTGCCATAAGACACGTACCTCAAAGTGTGAATAGACCTGACGTATGACACGAACCTCAAAGAGTGAGCACACATGCAGTATGAAACGTACATCAAAGGTTGAGCACACCTGAAGTATGGCACGTAATTTAAAAGGTGAGCACACCTGCAGTATAAAACTTACCTCAAATGATGAGCAAACCTGGCGTAGGACACGTATCTCAAAGGGTGAGCACAACTGCCGTATGACACATTTCTCGAAGAGTGAGCACATTTCCCGCATGACACCTATATCGAAAGGTTAGCACACCTGCCGAATGAAACGTACCTCAAAGGTTGAGCACACCAGCAGTACGAAAAATAGCTCAAAGTGTGTGTAAACCTGCAGGATGACATGCAACTCAAAGGGTGAGCACACGTGCAGTATGACACATAATTAAATGGTGGGCACGACTGCCGCATGACTCGTACCTCAAAAGGTGAACATACTCGCAGAAAGACACTATCTCAAAGTGTGAGTAAACATTCCGTATGAAACGTACATTGAAGTGTGAGTAGATCTGCCATATGACACATAATTCAAAGGGTGAGCATACCAGCCTACGACACGTCCGTCAATGGGTAAGCACACTTGCCGTATGACACGTACCTCAAAGGGTGAGCACACCTGCTATGACACGCACCGCATAGGGTGAGCACACTAGCAGGATGACGCATATATAAAAGGGTGAGCACACCTGCCGTATGTCACGTAACTCAAAGTGTGAGAACACCTACCGTGTGACACCTTCCTCAAAGGGTGAGCACACCCGCGGTATGACATGTACTTTTAAGGGTGAGCACACCTGCCGTATGACGCGTACCTCAAAAGGTGGACATAAATGTCGTTTTACACGTACCTCAAAGGGTGAGCGCACATGCAGTACGACACGTATCTCAAAGGGTGAGCATACCTGCCGTATGGCACGTACTTCAATAGGTGATCACAATTGAAATAAGATACGTATATCTAAGGGTGAGCATACCTGAGACATGATACGTACACCTAAGTGTGAGTACACCTCCAATATGACACATATCTCGACGGGTGAGCAGACGTGCCCTATGATACATACCTCAAATTTTGAGCAAATCTGCCGTATGAAACATACCTCGAAGTGAGCACACCTGCAATACGAAAGAATACTCAAAGGGTGAGCACACCACCGAATGATATATATCTGAATGGTTGAGCACACCTGCCGTAAGACAAGTACCTCGAGGGTGAGCACACCTGCTGTATGACAGGTACCGCAAAATGTGAGCACACCTGCCTTATGACATGTACATCAAAGGGTGAGAAAACATAACATATGACACGTAACTCAAATGGAGAGCAGAACATCAATGACATATATTTCAAAGTTTGAGCACACATGACTTATGACAAGTACTTCAAAAGGTGAACAAAACTGCCGAATGACACGTAATTCAAAGGGTGAGTACACCAGCCGTACGACACATCCGTCAAAATTTGAGCACACCTGATTTGTGACATGTATCTCAAAGGGTGAGCACACCTGTCATATGACATACCTCAAAGGTTAAGAACACCTGACTTATGACGCGTACATCAAAGGGTGACCACACCTGCCGTTTGACATATATCTCAAAGTGTGAGTAAACCTACTGTATGACACCTACGGCAAAATGTTAGCACATCTGCAGTATGACACCTACCTCAAAGGATAACACCTGCCATATGACACATATCTCAAAGAGAAAGCACACCTGACGTAAGAAACTTTCATCAAAGGGTGAACACATGCAGTACGACACAGCTCAAAGGGTGAGCACACCCACCGCATGAAACGTATCTCAGAAAGTAAGCATACCTGACGTATGATACGAATCTCGAAGGGTGAGCAAACCCGCATTATGTCCTACACCTCAAAAGTTGAGCAAACCTGCCGTATGAGACTTACGCCAAAGGGTGAGCACACCTGCCGTATGATACGTATCTCAAACGGTTAGCGAACACGCAGTATGAAACGTATCCCAAAGGGTGAGGACACCTGCCATTTGACACGTATTTCAAAGTGTGAGAACACCTACCGTATGAAAAATACCTCAAAGTGTGAGCACACACGTAGTATGAAACGTAATTCTAAGGGTGAGCACACCTGCCGTATGACAAGCACCTCAAAGGGTGAACACAATTGTCGTATGAAATGTAACTTAAACGGCGAGCACGCCTGAATTATGACACCTACCTCAAAGGGTGAGCAAAGGTGCAATATGACAATACCTAAAAGGGTGAGCACACAAGCAGTATTACACAATAAATGGTGACCACAATTGCAATAAAAAACGAACCCCTAAAAGTGAGCACAACTGCAGCATGAAACGTACTTGAAAGTGTGAGGACACTTGTCGTTTGACACGTAACTGAAATGGTGGGCACACCTTCGTACGACGTATCTCGGGGGGTGAGCATACTTGCCGTAAGACATGTATATCAAGGGTTGAGCACACCTCCCGTATGAAACGTACATAAAAGGGAAAGACCAACCGCAGTATGAAAAAATTCTCAAAGGGTGAGCCTACCCACGAATGACATACCTCAAAAGGTGAGCACACCTGCCGCATGACAAGTTCATCAAAGAGTGAGCACACCTGCCATATGACATATACCTCAAAGGTTGAGCACAACTGCCGAATGAAACCTAACTCAAAGATTGAGCACACATGTCGTATGACACGTAACACAAAGGGTGAGCACACCCGCAGTATGAAACGTATATCAAAACTTGAGCACAACTCCCGATGACAAATATCAAAGGGTGAGCACATCTGTGCTATAACACGTACCTCAATGTGTGTGCAAACGTGCGTATGACACGTAAGTCAAAGGGACAGCACACCTGCAGTATGACATGCACCGAAAAGTGAGCACACATGCCGTAAGACAATTACCTCAAAGGGTGAGCACACCTGCCGTATGACACGTAACTCATAGGTTGAACACACCAGCCGTACGACTCGTCCGTCAAAGGGTAAGCAAACATTCCATATGGAAGAGAGTACAGGGAGATTAAAGCTGCCGTATGACGCGCACATCAAAGGGTGACTAACAATGCCTTTGGAAGATAAGTCAAAATGTGTGCACACCTACCGTATGACACGTAAACCAAAGGGTGAGCACACCAGCCGGATGACACGTACATCAAAGGGTGAGCACACACGAAGATTGACATCTCAAAGGGTGAGGGCACCCGCAGTATGACACATAAATGAAAGGGCAATCACACATGTAGTATGACACGTAACTCAAAGTCTCAGAACACCTGCAGTAAGAAAAGTACGTCAAAGGATGAACACATCCGCAGTATAAAATTTAGCTCTAAGGGCGAACACACTTGCCGTATAATACGTATTTCAAAGCGTGAGCACAACTGTCGTAAGACACGTACCTCAAATGGTGAGCACAACTGCCATATGACACTATCACAAATGTTCGGGCACACCTGCCATATGACACACATCCCAAAGGATGAGCACATCTGTCGTATGACACAAATCTCAGACTGAGTAAACCTGCCGTATGACACATATCTCACAGACAGAGCACACATAACGTATGAGAAGTTCCTCAAAGTTTGAGCAAACCTGCAGTATGTCACGTAGCACAAATGGTGAGCATACCCGCAGAATGACATATCTCACAGGGTGAGCACATCCGCAGTATGACACGTACGTCAAAAGGTAAGAACACCTGCAGTATGAGACATACCTCAAATTGTGAGCACACCTGCAGTATGACAATTACCTCAAAGGGTGAGCACGCCTGCAGTATGACATGTACATGAAAGGGTGAGCACACCCGCAGTATGAAACATATCTCTAAAGGAGAGCACACCCGCAGTATGACACGTACATCAAAGGTTGACCATACCTGCAGTGTGAAATATGTCTAAAAGGTTGAGCACACACGCAATATGACACATAAATCAAAGGGTGAGCACACCCGCAGTACGAGACGTACTTAAAAGGGTGAGCACACTTGAAGTATGACACGTACCTCAAAGGGGGGAGCACACCCGGACTATGGCACGTATTTCAACGGGTGAGCACACCTGCAGTATGACATATACCACAAAAGGGTGAGCACACCTGCAGTATGACACATACCTAAATATTGAGCGCACCTAAAGTATGACACGTGCCTCAATATGTGAGCACAACCGCTGTATGATACATATCCGAGGAGGAGAGCACACCCGCAGTATGACACGTACCTTAAAGGGTAAGCGCAGCTGCAGTATGACACGTATATCAAAGGGTCAGCCACCTGCAATATGACACATATTTCAAAGGATGAGCACACCCGCAGTATGGAACACACCTCAAAGGGTGAGCACACCTGCAGTACGACACGTAACTCAAAGGGAAATCACACCTGCAGTATGAGACTACCTCAAAAGATGAGGATACTTGTAGTGTGACATGTCTAAAAGGGTGGGCACACCCGCAGTATGACACATAAATCAAAGAGTGAGCACACCCGCAGTATGAGACTTAATTCAAAGGGTGAGCACACTTGAAGTATGACACGTACGTCAAAGGTGAGCACACCAGCACTATGGCACGTAATTCAACAGGTGAGCACACTTGCTGTATGACACGTACCACAAAAGTGTGAACACACCTGCAGTATGGCACGTACCTAAATGTTGAGCGTACATGAAGTATGACACGTACCTCAAAATTTGAGCACACCCGCTGTATGATACATATCCGAGGGGGTGAGCACACCCGCAGTATGACACGTACCTCAAAGGGTGAGCACAACATCAGTATGAAACGTACCTCAAAGGGTGAGCACACACGCAGTATGAAACGTACCTCAAACGGTGAGCACACCTGCCGTATGACGCGTACTTCAAAAGGTGGACACTACTGTCGTTTCACACCTCAACGGGTGAGCGCACCTGCCGTGTGGCACGTAATTCATAGGGTGATCACAATTGAATTAAGACACTTATATGTAAGGGTGAGTATACCTGCCGTATGATACGTACCCCTAAGTGTGAGCACCCTGCTGTATGACACGTACCTCAATGGTTGAGCAAACCTGCCGTTTGACAAGTAACGAAAAAGGTGAGCACACCTGCCGTATGACACACATATCGACGGGTAAGCAGACGTGCCCTATGATACATACCTCAAAGGGTGAACAAATCTGCCGTATGGAACATACCTCGAAGCGTGAGCACACCCCCAGTACGAAAGAATACTCAAAGGGTGAGCACACCACCGAATGATATATATATATGAAACGTTGAGCACACCTGGCGTATGACACTTATATCAAAGCATGAGAACACATAACATATGACAAGTAACTCAAATGGAGAGCAGAGCATCAATGACATATAATCCAAAGAATGAGCAGACATGAATTATGACAAGTATTTCAAAGGGTGAGCACAACTGCTGAATTCAAATGGTGAGTACACCTGCATTTTGACACGTAGCTCAAAGGGTGAGCAATTTGTCATATGACAAATCTCAAAGGTTGAGAACATTTGACCTATGATGCGTAGATCAAAGAGTGACCACACCTGCCGTTTGACATATAGCTCAAAGTGTGAGTACACCTACCGTATGACACGTACATCAAAAGTTAAGCACACCTGCCATATGAAACATATCTCAAAGAATAAGCACACCTGCCGTAACAAACGTTCATCAAAGGCTGAACACGCCTGCAGTAAGACAGCCTAAAGGATGAGCACACCCACCATATGAAACGTATTTCAAAAAGAAAGCACACATGCCATATGACGCGAAACTCGAAGTGTGAGCACACCCGTATTATGTCGCATAACTAAAAATTTGAGCACACCTGCCGTATGAGACTTACCCCAAAAGGTGAGCACACCTGCCGTTTGACACGCATCTCTAATAGTGAGCGAACCTGCAGTATGAAACATATCCCAAAGGGTGAGAACACTTCCGTATGACAAAAAACACAAAAGGTGAGCACACCCGTAGTATGACAGTTAGTTCTAAGGGTGAGCACACTTGTCGTATGACGCACCTCAAAGGGTGAGCACAAATGTCGTATGACACGTACATTAAACGGCGAGCACACCTGAAGTATGACATGTACTTCAAAGGGTCAGCACAGACGCAAATATAAAAATAACACTCAAAGGGTGAGCACACAAGCAGTATTACACAATAAAAGGTGATCAAAATTACAATAAAACGCGAAAAACTAAATGTGAGCACACATGCAGCATGACACGTACCTGAAACGGTAAGCAAACATGCCGTACGAAGTATCTCGAAGGGTGAGCATACTTGCCGTAAGACACGTACATCAAGGGGTGAGCACACCTCCCGTATGAAACGTACCTCAAAAAGTAAGACCACTCGAAGTATGAAATTATCTCAACGGGTGAGCACACCCCGAATGACATCTCAATAGTTGAGCACACCTGCCGTATGAAAAGTACATCAAAGAGTGACCAAACCTGCCTTATGACATATTCCTCAAAGGGTGAGTACAACTGCCGTACGAAAACAAACTTCAAAGATTGAGCATACATGCCACATGAAACGTATATCTAAGGGTGAGCACACCTGAAGTAAGAGAGCACAATCGCAGAATGACACCTACCTCAAAGGGTGAGTAAACATGCAATATGAGACTTACCTCAAAACGGTGAACACACTTGTAATATGATATCTACCTCAAAGATTGAGAACTACTGTCGTATGACACGTACCTCAAAGTGTGTGCAAACCAGCAGAAAGAAACGTACCTCAAAGTGTCAGCACACCTGCAGTATGACACATATCTCAAATGGTGAGCACACCTGCAGTATGTCAAGAACATCAAAGGATGAGCACACCTGCAGTTTGAGACCTACCTCAAAGGGTGGGCACACCTGAAGTATGATATTTAACTCAAAGTGTGAGCACACCTGCAGTATGACACATACTACAAAGGATGTGCACACCTGCAGTATGGAACGTACTTCAAAAGGTCAGCACACCCGCAGTATGAAAAATATCACAAAGGGTGAGCACACACGCAGCATAACACGAAAATCAAAGGGTGAGCACACCTGCAGTACGACACGTAACAAAAAGGGTGATCACACATGCAATATGAGACGTAATTCAAAGGATGAGAACACCTACAGTGTCACATATAAATCAAAGGGTGAGCACACCCGCAGTATGACATATAACTTAAAGTGTGAGCACACCCGCAATATGAGACGTACCTCAAAGGGTGAGCACATCAGCAGTATGACACCTACCTCAAAGGGTGATCACACCTGCAATATGACACGTACCTCAAAGGGTAAGAACACCTGCAGTATGTAACTTACCTCAAAGGGTGAGCACAGCAGCAGTTTGAAACGTACTACAAAAGGGCGAGCAGACCTGCAATATGACACGTACATAAATGGGGAGCGCACCTGAAGTATGACACGTACCACAAAATGACAGTTCACGTGCTGTATGATACATATCTGAGGGGGTGAGCACACCCGCAGTATAACACGTACCTCAAAGTGTGAGCACACCTGCAGAATGACGCGTATATCAAAGGGTGAGCGCACCTGCATTATGACGCGTAACGCTTAGGGTGAACACGCATGCAGTATAATGCTTACCTCAAAGGGTGAGCACACCTGCAGTATGACACGTATCTCAAAGGGTGAGCACACCTGCAGTATGACACGATACTCAAAGGGTGACCGCTCCAGCAGTATGACACGTACCTCAAAGGGTGAGCACACCCGCAGTATGACAAAAATCTCAAAGGGTGAGAACAGCCACGGTATGAAACGTACCTCAAATGGTGAGCACACCTGCAGCATGGGGCGTACATCAAAGGGTGAGCGCACATGCACTATGAAACTTATCTCAAAGGTTGAGCACACTCGCAGTATGACACGTACCTCAAAGGTCGAGCAAAATTACAGTATGTCACCTACTTCAAAGACTGAGCACACCTGCAGTGCGACACGTAACTCAAAGGAGAAGCACACCTGTGGTATGAAACATACATCGAAGGGTGAGCAAACCTGCAATATAACACTTACCTCAAAGAGTGAGCAAATCAGTTTGAGTCGTGCCTCAAAGAGTGAGCACACCTGTAGTATCACACTTATTTTAAAGGGTGAGCACACCCGCAATATGACACGTAATTCAAAGGGTGAGCACACCTGCAGTAAGACATGTACCTCAAAGGGTATCCAAAACTGCTTTATGACACATATCTCTAAGGGAAAGCCCACCAATACTATGAAATGTACCTCAAGGGGTGAGCAAACCTGTAGTATGACAGGTACGTCAAAGAGAGAACACAAACGCGGCATGACACGTACCTCAAGGGCTGAGCACATCTGCAGTGTGACATGTTCCACAAAAGGGTGAGCACACCCGCAATATGTCACTTACATCAAACGGCGAGCACACCTGCAGTATGACACGTACCTCACAGATGAGCACACCCGCAATATGACAAGTAATTCAAAGGTTGTTCATACCTGCATTATGAGACGTAATTCAAACAGCGATCACACCCACAGTACGACACATATCTCACAGGGTGAGCACATCCGCATTTTGACACATACGTCTATGGGCGAGCATACCTGCAGTGTGACACTATCTCAAAGGGTGAGCACACATGCAGTATGCCACGTACTTCAAAGGGTGATCACACCTGCAGAATGAGAAGTACCATAAAGGGTTAGCACACCTGAAGTATGACACGTAACTCAAAGAGTGAGCACACATATAGTATGACACGTACCTGAAGTGGTGAGTACACCAGCATTATGATAGGTACCTCAAAGTCTGTGCACACATGCAGTATGACACGTACCTCAAAGAGTGAGCACACCTGCAGTATGACACGTACCTCAAAGGTTGAGCACACCTGCAGTATGACACGTACTTCAAAGGGTGAAACTCACCTGCAGTATCACAAATCTCAAAGGATGAGCAAACCCGCAGCGTGATACGTAACTCATAGGGCGAAAATACCTGCATTGTGACTCTACCTCAAAGGGCGAGCACACCTGCAGTATGACACGTACCTCAAATAGTGAGCACACCTGCAGTATGACACGTACTTCAAAGGGTGAGCACACATGTATGAGACGTACCTAAAATGGTGAGTACACCTGGAGTATGATACGTAACTCAAGGGTGAGCACACCTGCAGTATGAAATATCTCAAAGGATGAGAACACCCGCAGTATGACACGTACTTCAAAGGTTGAACACACCTGCAGTATGAGATATAACACAAAGTGTGAGTACACCTGCACTATGAAACGTACCTCAAAGTTGGAGCTCACCTGCAGTATGACACGTACATGAAAATGTAAGGACACCTTCAGTATAAAACATATTTCAAAGGGTGACAACACCCGAAGTATGAGATTTATTTCAAAGGGTGAATACACCTGCAGTATGACACTTAGCTCAAAGAGCGAAAACAAATGCAGCATGAAACGTACCTCAAAGTGTGAACACACCTGCAGTATGACAATAATTCAATGCGTGAGCACACTTGCAGTATGAGACGTAATTCAAAGTGTGAAAACACCTGCAGTATGACACATTTCGAAGGGTGAGCACAGACGCAATACCACATCACAAAGTGTGTGCACACCTGTGATATGCTTCGCACCTCAAAGTTTGAGCACACCTGCAGCATGACACTTACCTCAAAGGGTATGCACACCTGTTGTAGGACATGTACCTCAGAGTTTGAGAACACCCGCAGTATGACACGTACATCATAGGTTGAGCGCACCTGCAGTATGACACATACCTCAAAGTTTGAGCAAACCAGCAGGATGACACGTATCTCAAAGAGTGAGCAGACCTGCATAACGAAACCTAAATTAAAGTTTTAGCACTTCTGCATTATGACAGGTATCTCAAAGTGTGAACAATTCTGCAGTATGAGACTACAAGTAAACGGTTAGCACACCTGTAGTATTACACGTACCCAAATTGTGAGCATACCTGAAGTTTGACACTTACTTCAAAGTGTGAGCACACCAACAGTACGAACAATATCTGAGCGAGTGCGAAAATCCCCATTATGTCATGTAACACAAACGGTGAGCACAACTGCAGAATGAGACTAAATGTCAAAGGGTGAGTACGCCTGCAGCTTGAGATGAACCTCAAAGGGTGAGTACAATTGCAGTACGAAGCGTATCTCAAAGTGTGAGCACGCCTGCAGTATGTTGCGTACTTCAAAAAGTGAGCACACATGCAGTATGACGGGTATTTCATATGGTGAGCACACTTGGATTAATAAATGTACCTCAAAGTTTGAGCAAACATGCAGCATGAGGAGTGCCTCAAAAGGGTGAGCACACCTGCAGTATGACGCGTACCTCAAAAGGTTAGCACACCCGCAGTATGACACGTACCTCAAAGTGTGAGAAAACCTGCAGTATGACACGTACCTCGAAGGGTGAGCACATCCGCAATATGACACGTAATTCAAAGGGAGAGCACCCCCGCAGTATGACAGGTAACTCGAAGGTGAACACACCCGCAGTATGAAACTTAACTCAAAGGACGAGCACACCTGCAGTATGACACGTACCCCAAACCGTGAGCTCATCTGCAGTATGAGCCGTACCTCTAAGGGTAGGAACACATGTTTATAACACATATCTCAAAGGGTGAGCACACCTGCAGTGTGACACGTACCTCAAGGGGCGAGGTTTCTTGAAGTGTGACTCTACCTCAAAGTGCGAGCACACATGCAGTATGGAACGTACTTCAAAGGGTGAGCAAACCGGTAGTATGACACGTAACACAAAGGGAGAGCACACCTGCAGTATGAGACAAACCTTAAAGGTTGAACACACCTGCAGTACGACACATACCTCAAAGGATGAGCACACTTGCATTATGAACTTACATCGAACGGTGAGCACACCTGCATTATAACACGTAACCCAAAAAGTGAGCAAATCAGTTTGACACGTGCCAAAATGGTGGGTACACCTGTAGTATGACACGTAAGTCAAAGGATGAACACACAAGCAATATGACACGTACAACAAAAGTGAGGACGCCTGCAATGTGGCACGTAACTCAGAGGGTCAGCACACATGAAGTATGACACATATCTCAAAGGGTGAGCACATCCGTAGTGTATCACGTACCTCAATGGGAGAGCATACCTGCAGTGTGACACCAACTCAAAAGGTGAGAAATCCTGCAGTATGACACGTACCTTAAAGTGTGATCACGCCTGAATTATGACTCTTACCTCAAAAGATGTGCACACCTGCAGTATGACACGTACCTCAAAAGAGGAGCACACCTGCAGTATGAAACGTACCACAAAGTGTGAACACACCTGCATTATGACACATCAAAAAGTATGAGCAATACCGCAGTAAGAAGTATATATCAAAATGTGAGCACACCTGCAGTATGACACGTACCTCAAAGGAGGAGCACACCTGCAGTATGAAACGTACCACAAAGTGTGAACACACCTGCATTATGACACATCAAAAAGTATGAGCAATACCGCAGTAAGAAGTATATATCAAAAGGTGAGCAAACCTGCAGTATGAGACGTAGCTCAAAGGGGGAGCACACCTGCAGTATGACACGTACCTCAAAGGTTGAGCTCACCTGCAATATGAGACGTATCTCAAAAGGAAAGCACGCCTGCATTATGAATCATATCTCAAAGGGTGAGCGCACGCGCATTATGAAACCTAATTCAAAGAGCGAGCACACGTGCAGTATAACACGTATATCAAAGAGTGAAAAACCCTGCAGAATGACACGTACCTCAAAGGGTGAGCACACCTGCAGTATGACAAGTACCTAAAAGCGTGAGCACACCTGCAGTATGAGACGTACCTCAAAGGGTGTGCACACCAACAGTATGACACGTAACTCAAAGTGTGAACACACCTGTAGTATGACACGAACCTCAAATGTCGAGCACCCCCCGTATGACACGTACAACAAAGGTAGTGCGCACCTGCAGTATCACATGTACCTAAGCGGTGAACACAGCTGCAGGATGACACGTAATTCAATGGTTGAGGACAACTGCATTATAACACGTATCTCAAAGTGTGAGCACACCTGCCGTATGACACATTTTAAACGGCGAGCACAGCCGCATTATGACGTCTCAAAGGGCGAGCACACCTGCGAAATGCTACGTACCCGCAGTATGACACGTACCTAAAAGGGTGAGCACACCCGCAGTATGACACGTACCTCATAGGGTAAGCAATCCTGCAGTATAAGACTTAGTTCAAAGGGTGAGTACACCTGCAGGAAGATATGTACCTCAAAGGATGAGAACACCTGCATTAAGACACTTATATCAGAGGGTGAGCACATCTGCAGTATGACACGTACCACAAAATGATGAGCACACGTTCGGTATGACATGAAACTAAATGATGAGGACACTTGCGTTATGACACGTACCTCAAAGGGTGAGCACACCTGAGGTTTGACACATATCTGAGGGTGTGAGCACGACTGCGGTAGGACATGTAACTCAAATGGTGAGCAAACGTGCAGCTTGAGATGTGCCTCAAATTGTGTGCACAACTGCATTATGACACGTACCTCTAATGGTGAGCACACCCGCAGTATGAAACGTACCTAATAGGGTGGGCACAATTGCAGTATAACACATATATCAAAGGGTGAGCATATCTGCATTGTGACACGTAACTCAAAAGGCGATGATACCTGCAGTGTGACTCTAAATCAAAGGGTGAGCACACCCACAATAAAACACGTATCTCAAAGGGAGAACACCCCGTGGTATGACACATATCTGGGGGGTTAGTACACCCCTAGTATGACACGTAATTCAAACGGTGAACACATCTGCTGTATGAGACTTACCTCATAGGGTGAGTAGGCCTGCAGCTTGAGACGTACCTCAAATGTGATCACAACTGCAGTATGAAGCGTAACTCAAAGGTTGAACACACCTGTATTATGACGAGAACCACAAAAGGGGGGAATACCTGCAGTATAACACATTCTTTATATGCTAAGCACACCCGCAGTATGAAACTTACTACAAAGGGTGAGGACACTCGCAGTATATCACTTACCTCAAAGGGTGAGCACACCCGCAGTATGACACCTACTTCATAGAGCGAGCATTCCTGCAGTATGACACGTAAAACAAAGAGTGAACAAACCTGCAGTATGAGACGTAATTCAAAGGGTGAGCACACTTGCAGTATGACACATATCAAAGTGTAAGCACACCCGCGGTGTGACACGTACTTCAAAGGGCGGGCATATCTGCAGTGTGAAATGACCTCAAAGGTTAAGCACACCTGCACTATTACATGTAATTCAAGAGGGGAGCACACCTGCAATACGACACGTACATCAAAGGGTGAGAACACCTGCAGAATGACAAGTACCTCAAAGGGTGAGAACACCAGCAGTAGGAAACCTACTTCAAATGGTCAGCACACCCGAAGTATGAAATATCTCAAAGGGTGAGCACATCCGCATTGTGACACGTACCTCAAAGGGCGAGCATACTTGCAGTGTGACAATAATTCAAAGGGTGAGCACTCCTCCAGTATGACAAGTACCTTGAAGGGTGATCACACCTGCATTATAACAATTACCTCAAAGGGTGAGCGAACATGCAGTATGACACGTACCTCAAAGGGGGAGCACACCTGCAGTATGAAACGTACATCAAAGGGAGAGCGCACCTGTAGTATGACACATATCTGAAAGGGTGAGCACAACCGCAGTATGAAATGTACCTCAAATGGTGAGCACACCTGCAGTATGAGACCTACCACAAAGGGTGAGAACACATGCAGTTTGACACGGAACTCATAGGTTGAGCTCACCAGGAGTGAGCAGGTCTGCATTATGAAACATATCTAAAAGGGTGAGCACACCCGTACTATGACACGTAACTAAAATGGTGAGCACACCTGCAGTATGACACGCAACTCAAATTGTGAGAACACCTGCAGTATGACACGTACCTCAAAGATTAGCACACTCTCCGTATGACACGTACATAAAAGCAAGAGCACACCTGCAGTATAAGACGAACATCAAAGTGTGAGAACAACTGCAGTGTGACACACCTCAAAGGGTAAGCACATCCGCAGTATGACATATCTCAAAGGGCTTGCACACACGCAATATGCCACGAAACTCAAATTCTTACCAAACCTGCAGCATGATACGTACCTCAAAGGGTGAGCTCGCCTACAAAATGACACGAACCTCAAAGGGCGAGCACACCACCAGTATGAAAAGAACCTCAAAGGCTGTGCACACCAGCAGTATGACACGTACCTCAAACGGCGAGCACAACTGCAGGATGATACTCAATTCAATGGGTGAGGACACCTGCATTATGACACGTATCTCAAAGCTTGAGCACACCTGCAGTATGACACGTAACTCGAAGAATGAGCACACCTGCAGTAAGGAAAATACCTCAAAGGGTGAGCAGACCCGCAATATGCTTCTTATCTCAAAGGATGAGCACACCCGCAGTGTGATAAATACCTCAAAGTGTGAGCACACATGCAGAATGATGCGTAACTCAAAGGGAGAGCGCACTTGCTGTGTGACACTTACCTCAAATGGTGAGCACACCTGCAGTATGAAATATCTCAAAGGGTGAGCACACCCGCAGTATGACACGTACCTCAAAGTGTAACCACATCTGCAGTGCAATACATATACCACAGGGTGAGCACGCCCGCAGTAAGGCACCTACATCAAAGGGCAAGCAGACCTACAGTACGACACCTACTTGAAAGGGTGAGCACACCTGCAGTATGAGACGTTAATCAAAAGGTGAGCACACCTGCATTTTGAAACGTACCTCAAAGTTTGAGCTCACCTACAGTATGACACGTACCTGGAAATGTGTGCCCGCCTGCAATATGACACACATCTCAAAGGTTAGGCATACTCGCAGCATAACACGCAGCCCAAAAGTGTGAGCACACCTGCAGTATGACATCTATCTCAAAATGTGAGTACACCCGCACTATGACACGGAAATCAAAGCGTGAGCACATCTGCAGTATGAGACCTACTTCAAAGGGTGAGCACACCTGCAGTATGACACATTTCAAAGAACGAGCACAGCCGCAGTATGTCATCTTAAAGTTGGAGCACACCTGCGATATGCTACGTAACTGAAGGGTGAGCACACCTGCAGCATGACACCTATCTCAAATGGTGAGCACACATGCAGAATGGCACGTAGCTGAAAGAGTGAATACACCTGCAGCTTGAGACGTACCTCAAATGGTGAGCACAACTGTAATATGACGCGTACTTCAAAAAGTGGGCACAGTTGCATTATGACGCATACCTCAAATGGTGAACACTCCTTCAGTATGTCACTTAAAGTAAAGAGTGGCAACACCTGCATTATGAAATGTACCTCGAAGGGTGAACACACCTGCAGTACGATATATATCCCAAAGTTTTGAACACACCCGCGTTATGGCACGTAATTCAAACGGTGATCAAATTTGCAGTATGATACTTAACTCAAAGGGTGAGTACGCCTGCATCTTTAGACGTACCTCAAAGGGTGAGCACACCTGCAGTATGAGTCCTACCTCAAAGGGTGTGCACACCGATAGAATGAGACGTAACTCAAAGGATGAGCACACCTGCAGTGACAGGTAACTCAAAGTTTGAGCACACATGCTGTATGACATGTAACTCAAAGTGTAGTACACATGCGCTATGTTACATATACCAAAGGTTGAGACCACCGGTAGTATTATACATAATTCAAAGGGTGAGCACACCTGCAGTAGGACACGTAACTCAAAGAGTATGTACACCTGCAGTATGACACGTAACTCGAAGGGCGTGCACACCCCAGTAAGAAACGTAACTCAAAGGGTGAGCACACCTGCAGTAAGACAGGAAAATCAAAGGGTGAGCACACCTGCAGTAGAAAGTGTACCTCAAAGGGTGAGCACACCTGCAGTACGACACGTACCTCGAAGTGTGAGCACACCTGCGTTATGGCACGTAATAGAAAATGTGAGCACACGTGCAGTATGACTCGTACCTCAAAGGGTGTGCACACTTGTAGAATGACACATACCTCAAAGGGTGAGTACAATCGCAATGACACGAACCTCAGTGTGAGCACACCTGCATTATGACACATACTTCAGAGTGTGAACATACCTGCAGTATGAGTCGTACCTCGAAGGGTGAGCACAACTGCAGTATGACACATACCTCAAATGTAGAGCACATCTGCATTATGACACACACTTCAAAGTGTGAGCACACCTGCAGTATGAGTCGTACCTCAAAGGGTGAGCACAACTGCAGTATGACGCGTACCTGAAAGGTTGAGTAGACCTAGCCAACAATTACAAAATTTGGTTCCAAATGTTTGCAAATTCGATAAAATTGGACAGATAGTAAATACTATAAACTTTGCATTTTGTAACACCCACAGAATACGGCGACACTTAAGGCGAGAATAGGTGTATAATAGGACGAGATCTGTGTTTCAAAGCAAATAGTCTGTAGTATAATTATAGAAAAAAATGACTCAAATTACAGACACATATAAGCAATTACTAGCATATAGTATTGATTTTTGAAATGAAATATGCTGTGAAATACAGATAATAAAAAAATTAAAAAAAATTGGGCACACCCGCAGTATGAAACGTACCTCAAACCTTGAGCACACCTGCTGTATGGCATATCACAAAAGGCGAGCACACACGCAGAATGACACGTACCTCAAAGGGTGAACACAACTGAAGTATGACACGTACTTCAATGGGTGAGCAAACCTGCAGTATGACAAATATTTCAAAGAAATAGCACACCCGCAGTATGACACGGACCTTAAATGGTGAAAACAACTGAAGTATAACACGCAATTCAATGGGTGAGCACACCTGTAATTTGATATATTATTAAAAAGTATAGCACACCCGCAGTATGACACGTAACTCAAAGCGTTAGTGCACCTGCTGTATGGGACGTACCTCAAAGGGTGAGCATGCCTGCAGTATGAGACTTTTAAAAGGGTGAGCACACCCGCATTATGACATTTCAAAGGGCGAGCACACCTGCAATATGCTACGTATTTCAAAGGGTAAGTACACCTGCATGCATTACTGTACCTCAAAGGGTGAGCACACATGTAGTATGACACGTACCTCAAAGGGTGATCACACCCGCAGTATGGCGTTTACCTCAAAGTGTGAGCACACCTGCATTATGACACGTAACTGAAAGTGTGAGCACACCTGCAGGATGTCGTGTACCTCAAAGGGTATGCACACCTGCATTATGACACGTACCTCAAAAGGTGAGAACATCTGCAGTATGACACGTAACTAAATGATGAGCACACCTGTAGTATGACACGCACCTCAAAGGGTGGGCACACCCGCAGTATGAAATTTCTGAGGGGGTGTGCAAACCCGCAGTATGACACGTAACTCAAAAGGTGAACACAAATGAAGTATGAGACTTACCTCAAAGCGTGATTAGGCGTGTAGCTTGAGACATATCTCAAAGGGTGAGCTCACCTGCAGTATGACGCGTACCTCAAACGGAGAGGACACCTGCCGTAAGACGCGTACCTCGAAACGTGAGCACACCTGCATTATAACACGTACTTCTTAGGGACAGCACACCTAAAGTATGACATGTACCTCAAAGGGTGAGATAACATGCAGCTTGAGACATACCTCAAAGGGTGAGCACACTTGCAGTATTACGCGTACCTCAAAGAGCGAGCATACCTGCACTGTGAAACTACATCAAAGGATGAGCAAACCTGCAGTATGACACGTACCTCAATGGGTGAGAAGACCTACAGTATGACACGTACCTCAAAGGGTGAGCACACATGCATTACGGCACGAGCACCAAAGGGTGAAAACACCTGCAGCTTGAGACGTACATCAAAGGTTGAGCACACACTCAATACGAAGCGTACCACAAACAGTGAGTATACTTGCAGTATGACGCGTACCTCAACGGGTGAGCACTCCTGCAGTATGAGACGTAAGTTAAAGGGAGAGCAAACCTGCAGTATGACACGTAAATCAAATTGTGAGTAAACCTGCTGTAAGAGACATACAATGGGTGAACACACATATAGTATGACACAACTCAAAGGTTGAGAACACCCACAATATGACACGTATCTCAAAGGGCGAGAAAACCTACAGTATGACACGTATCACGTAGGCTGAGCACACCTGCAATATGAAACGTACCTCAATGGCTGAGTACACCTGTAGTATGACACATAACTCAAAGGTTGAGCACACCTTCAATATGACACGTACATCAAAGTTTGAACACATCTGCAGGATGACACTTATCCCAAAGGCATAACACACCCGCAGTATGACACTTACCTCAAAGGGAGAGCACTCCTTCAGTATCAAACTTACGTCAAAGGGTAGGGAACCCTGAAGTATGAGACGTACCTCATAAGGTCAGAACACCTGCAGTATGACATGTACCTCAAGAGTAGTACACCTGCAGTATGAGGCGTACTTCAGTGTGTGAGCACAAATACAATATTACACGTACTTCAAATTTTGAGCTAACCTGCAGTATGACACGAACCTCAAAGTGTTAGCACACTCGCAGTATGAAACGTACCACAAAGGATGAACACAACCGCAGTATGGAACGTTTTTCAAAGGGTGAGCACAACTGCAATATGACATTTTAAAGAGCAAGCAAACCTGCAATATTGTAAATAAAAAAGGGTGAGCACACCTGCAGCATGACACATATTTCAAAGGGCGAGCATGCCTGTGGTATGACACGTAATTCAAAGAGTGAGCACACCTGCAGAATGACACGTAAATGAAAGGTTGAGCACACCAGCAGTATGACACGTACCTCAAAGCGTGAATTCAACTGCAGAAAGAAACGTACCTCAAAGAGTGAACACATCTGCATTATGTCACGTAAACCAAAGGGTGAAAATATCTGCAGTATAGCACGTCTGTAAAAGGGTGAGCACACCTGCAGGATGACACGTACCTAAATGGTGAGCACACATACGGTACGACACGTATGTCATAGGGAGAGCACACCTGCAGAGTAAAATATATCTGAGGTGGTGAGAACACCAGCAAAATGACAAGTAACTCAAACGTTGAGCACATTTGCAGTATGAGACTTACCTCAAAGAGTGAGTACACCTGCAGCTTGAGAAGTACCTCAAAGGGTGAGTACACCTGCAGAATTACGCGTACCTTAAAAGGTGAGTACACCTGCAGTATAACACGTAATTCATAGGGTGAGCACCCTTGCAGTATGACATGTATATGGAAGGGTGAGCAAATATGCAGATTGAGACTTTCTTTAAAAAGTGAAAACAAATGCAGTATGACGCGTAACTCAAAGGGTGGGCACACCTGCAATATGACGCGTACCTCAAAGGTTAGTACACCTGCAGTATCACATGTAAAGCATAGGGTGAGCACACTTTCAGTGCGACACGTACTTCAAAGGTTGAGCAAACTTGCAGCTTGAGACGTACTTCAAAGTGTGAGCACAACTGCAGTATGACGGCACCTCAATAGGTGAGCGCACCAGCAGTATGTCGCGTACCTCATTGGGTGAACACACATGCAGTAAGACGCGTAAATCCAAAAATTGTGCACACCAGCAGTATGACACGCAACTCAGAGGGTGAGCAAGCCTGCAGTATGACACGTATATGAAAGGTTGAGCACACGCCCAGTATGACACTTATCTCAAAGCGTGAGCACATCCGCAGTACAAAGCCTACCTCAAATGGTGAGTACACCTGCAGTATGAGACGTACTTCAAAGTGTGAGACACATGTACTATGACATATAACTCAAACGGTGACCACATTCGCAGTATGACACGTAAATCAAAGGGCGAGCACATCTGCAGTACGACACGTAACACAAAGTTTGACCATACCTGCATTATGAGTCGTACCACATAAGGTGCGCACACCTGCAGTATGACACGTACCTCAATGCGGGGCACACATGCATTATGAAACGTACATCAAAAGGTGAGCACACCTGCAGTATGACACATATCTAAAAAGTTTGAGGACAACCGCAGTATGAAACGTACCTCAAAGGGAGAGCACACCTGCAGTATGAGACGTAATTCAAAGGTTGTGCTCACCTGCAGTATGACACGTACATCAAAAGTTGAACACTCCTCTATTATGAAAAATATCTCAAAGTGTGAGCACACGTGAAGTATAACACGTACCTCAAAGTGTGAGAAAACATGCAGAATGACACGTACCTCAAAGGGTGAGCACACCCGCAGTATGACACGTACCTAAAAGCGTTAACACACCTGCAGTATGAGCCGTACCTGAAAGGGTGAGCACACCTGCAGTATGACACATCTCAAGGTGTATGTTCACTCGCAGTATGACATCTCAAGAGACTTCCACACCTGCAATATGCCACGAACATCAAAGTGTGAGCAAATCTGCAGCATGATACGTACCTCAATGAGTGAGGACACCAGCGGTATGGCACGTACCTCAAAGTGTGAACAAGCCTGTAGTATGACACGTACCTCAAATTGTGAGCACCCCCTTTGACAGGTACCTCAAAGTTGTGCAAACCTGCAGCATCACACGTACCTCAAACGTTGAGCACAGATGCAGAATGTCACGTACCTCAAAGGGTGAGCACACCTGCATTATGACACGTAACTCAAAGGGTGAGCACACCTGCAGTATGACAAATCAATCAAAGGAAGAGCACAGCTGCATTAAGAAAACTACATCAAGAGGTGAGCACAACGGCAGTATCACACTTATTTCAAAGGGTGAGTACAACCGCAGTGTTATAGTACCACAAAGAGTGAGCACACATGAAGTATGACACGTACCTCAGAGGATGAGCACAATTGCTGTGTGACATGTACCACAAGGGTGAGCACAAATTCAGTACCAAACGTACCTCAAATGTTGAGCATATCTCCAGTATGACACGTAACTGAAAGGGTGAGCACACATGCAGTATGACATCGCAAAGGGTGAACACATCGGCATTATGACACGTATATCATACGCTGATCACACCTGCAGTATGTGACGTAATTAAAAGTGTGAGCACACCTGCGGTATATCACACACTTTAAAGTTTCAACTCACCTGCAGTATGACACGTACATGAAAAACAGAGCACACCTGCCGTATGACAGATATCTCAAAGGGTGAGCACACCCGCAATAGGAAACGTACCACAAAGTTTGAGAAAACATGCAGTATGAAACTTACCTCAAAGTGTGAGCACACCTGAAGTATGACACGAAACTCAAAGTGTGAGCACACAAGCAGTATGAACAGTACCACAAAGCGTGAGCACACCTAGAGTATAACACGTACCTGATAGGGTGAGCACACCCACAGTATAAAACGTACCTGATAGGGTGAGCACACCTGCTGTATGACTTATTTCAAAGGGCGAGCAAAACCACAGTACGACAACTCAAGAGGCGAGCACACCTGCAATATGCTACGTACCTCAAAAGTGACCATAACTGCAGTATGAAGCGTACCTCATAGGGTAAGCACACCTGCAATATGACACGTACTTCAAAGGGTGAGCACACCTGCAGTATGAAACGTATCTCAAAGGATGAGCACACCTGCATTATGTCACCTACCTCAAAGGTTGAGCACATCTGCAGTATGACACACACACAACAAACGTTTGAGGACACCTGCAGTATAACACGTAAATAAATGGCAAGCACTCTTGCGGTAAGACACGTAACTCAAACGGAGAGCACATTTGCAATATGAGAATTACTTCACACGCTGATTACGCCTGTAGCGTGAGACGTACCTCAAAGTGTGAGCACACCTGCAGTATGACGCGTACCTCAAAACGAGAGTATACCTGCAGTATGACATGTATTTCACAGGGTGAGCACACTTGCGGTATAAAGCACCTCAAAGTGTGGGCAAATGTGCAGCTTCAGACGTACTTCAAATGGTGAGCACACCTGCATTATGACGCATACCTCAAAGGGCGAGCAAACACGCATTATTACATGTTCCACAAAGGATGAGCATGCCTGCAGTCTAACACATACCTCAAAGGTTGAGCACATCCAGTGTGACACGTACCTCAAAGGGCGAGCATACCAGCAGTGTGACACTACTTCAAAGGGTGAGCACACCTGCAGTATGACACGTAAGTCAAAGCGTGAGCACACCTGCAGTAGGCACGTACTTTAAAGGGTGAGCAAACCAGCAGTATGACACGTACTTCATATTCTGAGCACACACACACAGTATGACACGTACTTCAAATGTTGAACACACCTGCAGTATGACACTTACCTCAAAGGGTAAGCACACCCGCAGTATGAGACCTAAATCAAATGGCGAGCAAACCTGCAGAATGACACGTACATCAAACAGTGAGGGCAATTGCAGCATGAGACGTAATTTAAAGGGTGAGCACACCTGCAGTATGAAGCTTATATCAAAGGGTACGCAAACCCGCAATGTGACACGTACTTCAAAGGGCGAGCATACATGCAGTGTGACACTACATCAAAGGGTGAGCACACCTGCAGTATGACACGTACCTCAAAGGGTGAGCACACCTGCAGTAAGAAACCTATCTCAAATTTTCAGAACACCTGCAGTATGACACGTATGTCAAAAGATGAGCACACCCGCAGTACGAAATGTACCTAAAAGGGTGAGCATATCTGCATTATGAAAAGTACCTCAAATGGTGAGCACACCTACATATGAACCGTACCTGAAAGGGGGAGCTCACCTGCAATATGACACTTACTTCAAATGGTGAACACACCTGCAGTATGACACATATCAAAAAGGGGGAGCACAACCGCAGTATTAAAATTACCTCAAATTTTGAGCACACCTGCAATACGAGTCGTAACTCAAAGGGTGAGCTGACCTGCAATTTGACAATTACCTCAAAGGTTGAGCTCACCCGCAGTATGGAACGTACCTCAAAAGTGAGCACGACTGCATTAGGACACTTATCTCAAAGGGTGAGCACACCAGCAGGATGACACGTAACTCAAAGGGTGAGCACATCTGCAGTATGACCCGTACCTCAAAGTGTTAGCACACCCACAGTATGACACGTACATAAAAGCGTGAGCACACCCGCAGTATGAGACATAACTGAAAGGGCGAGCAAACTTGTAGTATGACACCTCAAAGGGTAAGCACATCAGCAGTATGACATCTCAAATGGCTTGCACACCTGCAGTATGTCACGAACCTCAAATTGTGAACAGACTTGCAGCATGATAAGTACCTCAAAGAGTGAGGACGACAGCAGTACGACACGTACCTCAAATGGTGAGCACACCTGTAGCATGAAACCTATCTCAAAGGGCGAGCACACCCACAGTATGACACGTACTTGAAAGGTTGTGCACACCTGCAGTATGACACGTACCTCAAACGTAGAGCACAACTGCAGGATGAGACGTACGTAAATGGGTGAACACACCTGCATTATGACACGTATTTTAAAGGGTGAGCACACCTGCAATATGAAACGTAACTCGAAGGATGAGCACACATGCAGTATGAAAAATACCTCAAAAGGTGAGCACTCCTGCAGTATGACACTTAACTAAACGGGTGAGCATACCCGAAGTGTGATACGTACCTCAAAGGGTAAACACACCTGCAGTATGACACGTACTTAAAAGGGTGAGCACACCTGCTGTGTGACACGTATCTCAAAGGTTAAGCACACCTGCAGTATGACATCTCATAGTGTGAGCACACCCGCATTTTCACACGTATATCAAAGGCTCAACACACCTGCAGTAGGAAACGTACTTGAAAAGGTGAGCACACCTGCATTATGACACGTACTTAAACCTTTGAGCTCACCTGCAGTATGAAACGTAACTGAAAACGTGAGCACACCTGCAGTATGACACATACCTCAAACGTTGAGCACACCCGCAGTATGAAACTTACCTCAAAGAGTGAGAGCACCTGCAGTATGACACGTACCTCAAAAGGTGAGCGCACCTGCAGTATGACACGTACCTCAAAAGGTGAGCACACCCGCAGTATGACACGTACCACAAAGCGTGAGCTCTCCTGCATTATAAGACGTACCTCAAAGGGTGAGCACACCTAAAATATGACATATTTCATAGGCCAGCATAGCCGCAATATGACATTTTATAGAGCGAGCACACCTGCAATATGATAAGTATCTCAATGTGTGAGCACACCTGCAGCATGACAGTAACTCAAAGGGTGAGCACACCTGTAATATGACACGTATCATAAATGGTGAGCTCACCCGTAGTATGACACTTACCTCATAGGTTAAGGAATCCTGCATTGTGACATGAAACTCAAAGGGTGAGTACACCTGCAGGATGACACGTAATTCTAAGGATGAGCACATCTACATTATGGCACGGACGTTAAATGGTGAACATATCTGCAGTATGACACACCAGAAATGGGTGAGCTCACCTGCAGTATGACACGTACCACAAACGGTGAACATATCTGCAGTATGACAATTACTTCAAAGGGTGAATTGACCTGCAGCGTGAGTCGTAACTCGAAGGGTGAGCATACCTGCGGTATGGCATGTACCTCAAAAGGTGAGCAAACGTGCAACTTGAGACGTGCTTCAAATGGTGAGCTCACCTGCATAATGACGCGTACCTCAAAGCGTGGGCACACCCGCAGTTTGACACGTACTTCAAAGAGTTATCACACCTGCAGTATAACACCTATCTCGATGGTTGAGCATACCCGCAGTATGACACGCACCTCAAATGGCGAGCACATCTGCAGTATGACACGTACTTCAAAGGATGAGCACAGCCGCAGTATGACAAGTTAATCAAACGTAGAGCACATTTGCAGTATGAGACCTACCTAAAAGTGTGAGGACACCTGTAGTATAACACATTTCTCAAAGGGTGAACACACCCGCATTGTGAAACATACCTCAAAGGGCGATCATACCTGCAGTGTGACACGTATCTCAAAGTGTGAGCACAACTGCAGTATGACACCTATCTCAAAGGTTGAGAAAACCTGCAGTATGACACGTATTTCATAAGGTGCGCACACCTGCCGTATGACACGTTCATGAAAGGGTGTGCAAAACTGCATTATGACACATCTCAAAGGGTGACCAAACCCGCAGTATGAAATGTACCTCAAAGGTTGAGCGCAGCTTCGGTATGACACGTACCTAAAAGGTGAGCATACCTGCAGTATTACTCGTACCTCAAAGAGTGAGCACACCTGCAGTATGGCACGTAGCTCAAAGAGATAACACACCTGCAACTTGACACAAACCTCGAAGGGTGAGCACACCTGCAATATAACGCTCACCTCAAAGAGTAAGAACACCTGCAGTACGACGTGTACCTCAAATGGTGAGCAATCCTTCAGTAAGACACGTAACTTAAAGGGTGAGCACACCTTCAGCAAGACACGTACTTCAAAAGTTGAACACACCTGCAGTATGACACTTACCTCAAAGTGTGAGCATACCTGTAGTATGACACGTATTTCAAAGGTTGAGCAAACCTGCAGTATGACACATACCCCAAAGTGTGAGCACACCTGCATTATGAGACTTACCTCAAAGGGTTAGCACACCTGCAGTGTGAGACTTAACTCAAAGGGTGAGGACACCTGCAGTATTATTCGTAACTCAAAATGTTGAACACACCTGCAGTACGGTACATACCCCAAAGGGTAAGCACTCCCGCAGTATGACACCTACCTCAAAGGGCAAGCAAACCTAGAGTATGATACGTTACTTAAAGTGTGAGCAAACCTGCAGTATGATACGTTAACAATGGGTGAGCACACCCGATGTATGACACGTACCTCAATGGGTACGACACCTGCAGACGTACATCAAAGTTTGAGCACAAATGCAATTTGATACGTACCTCAAAGTTTGGTCTAACCTGCAGTATGACACGTACTTTAAAGATTGAGCACACCTGTTGTATGACATATACCACATAGTGTGAGCACACCTGCAGTACGACATCTCAAAGCGCGAAATCACCTGCAATATGCTAGGTACTTCAAACGTTGAGCATACCTGAAGCTTGAAACATACCTCAAAATTTGAGCACATCTGTACTATGACACGAACCTCAAAGGTTGCGCACACTCGCATTATGACACGTACATCAAAGGGTGAGTACACCTGCAGTATGACACGTAACCCAAGGGTGAGCACACATGCAATTATCATAAGTACCCCAAAATGTGAGCACAACTGCAGTATGACACGCACCACAAATGGTGAGCACACCTGCAGTATGACACGTACCTAAATGGTGAGCAAAGTGAGTACACACCCGCTGTATGACACATACCTCAGAGGATGAGTACACCCGCAGTATGATACGTACCTCAAACGTTGAGCACATCTGCAGTATAAGACTTACTTCAAAGGGTGAGTACACCTGCGATATGACACGTACCTCAAAGTGTGAGCACACTTGTAGTATGACACGTACCTCAAAGGGTGAGCAGACCTAACCAACAATTAAACAAAATGGTTCCAAATGTTTTAAATTCTATAAACTTTGACAGTTTGTAAACTCTGTAAACTTTGACACTTTGTAACACGCACAGAATTCGGCGACACTTAAGGCGAGAATAGGCGTATAATAAGACGAGTCCTGTGTTTCAGGGCAATGAGTCTGTAGTATAAATTTAGAAACATATGACACAGATTACATATATATATATATATAAGCAAAATGTAGTATTGCTTTCAGAAATGGAACATGCTCTTAAATAAAGATAATAAAAATTTAAAAATAAAAAAGGTGGGCACACACGCAGTATGACATTACTGAGGGTGTGAGCACACCTCCAGTAAGACACGTACGTCAAACATTGGGCACAAATGAAGTATGTGACTTACCTCAAAGGGTGATTAGGCCTGCAGCTTGAGACGTATCTCAAAGGATGAGCACACCTGCAATTTGACGCGTACCTCAAAGTGTGAGAACACCTGCAGTATAACGCGTACCTCAAAACGAGAACACACCTTCATTATGTCACGTACTTCTTAGGGAGATCACACCTGCAATATGACATGTACCTCAAAGTGTGAGCTAACATGCAGCTTGAGACGTACCTCAAAGAGTGAGTACACTTGCAGTACTACGCCTACCTCAAAGGGCGAGCATACTTGCAGTGTGAAACTACCACAAAGAGTGAGCAAACCTGCAGTATGACACGTAAGTAATGTGTGAGCACACCGGCAGTATGACACGTACCTCAAATGTTGAGCATACATGCAGTTTGTCACGTAACTCAAAGGGTGAGAACACATGCACTATGGTACTTACATCAAAGGGTGAACGTACCTTCAGCTTGAGACTTACTTCAAAGTGTGAGCACACGCTTAATACGATGCGTAAATCAGATTGTGAACACCTACAGTATGACGCGTAACTCAAAGGGTGAGAACTCCTGCAGTATGAGACGTAACTTAAAGTGTGAACACACCTGAAGTTTGACACGTACCTCAAATGATGACTACACCTGCTGTATGTGACGCAACTCAAAGGGTGAACACACATGAACCATGAAACATACATAAAAGGTAGGCAAACTCGCAGTATGACACGTACATCAAGGGGTGAGAACACCTACAGTACAATGCATATCCAAAGGGTGAGCACGCCCGCATTAAGACACGTACCTCAAAGGGCAAGCACACCTACAGTATGACACATACCTCAAAGGGTGAGCACACCTGCAGTATGATACGTACCTCGTAGGGTGAGCACACCCGGAGTACGACACTTTCTTCAAATGGTGAGCACACCTACTGCATGGCACGTACCTCAAAGGGTGAACACATCCGCAATATGACACGTACATCAAAAGGTGAGCATACCTGCAGTGTAAAACGTAATTCAAAAGGTGAACATAGCTGCACTATGGCACGTATCTCAAAGGTTGAACACACCTGCAATATGACATTTCAAATGGTGAGCACACCCGCAGCATTACATCTCAAAGGCGAATACACCTGCAATATGCTACGTAATTCAAAGGGTGAAAACACTTGCAGCTTGAGACGTACCTCAAAGTGTGAGCACACCTGCAGTATGAGACGTACCTCAGAGAGTGAACGCACCTGCAGTATGACACGAAAGTCATAGGGTGAGTACACCTGCAATATGACTTGTACCTCAAAGGATGGTCTAACTTGCAAATTGAGACTTACCTCAATGTTTGAGCAAATCTCCAGTATGACGGGCACCTAAAAGTGTGAGCACACACTCAATATGACATATCCAAAGGGTGAGCACATCCGCTGTAAGAGACGTACATGAAATGGTGCGGACGCCTGTAGTATGACACGTATATCGAAGATTGAGCACACCTGCAGTACGACACGTACCTCAAAATATGAACAGACCTGCAGTATTACACATGTTTCAAAGGGTGAGCACACTTGCAGTACTATACGTAACTCAAAGCGTGAGCACACCTCCACTATGAGACTTACTTAAAAAAATGTGAACTACTGCATTATGAGACGTACCTCAAAGGGTGAGACCAACTGCAGTATGACATATAACTCAAAAGCTGCGCACATATAACAGTATGACATATTTCAATGGGTGAGCACATCCGCAGTATAACACTTACCACAAAGTTTGAGCACACCTGGAGTATGAGACATACCTCAAAGTCTGAGCTGAATTGCAATATGATTTGCCTCAAAGAGTGAGCAGACCTGCAGTATGTGACGTACCACAAAGTGTGAGAACACCTGCAATATGACATATTTCAAAGGGTGGCCACACCCGCAATACGACATGTGAAAGGGTGGGTACATCTGAAATGTGCTACGTACCTCAAAGGGTGAGGACATTTGTAGTATGAAATGTACATCAATGTGCGAGCACAGCCGCAGTACCTCAACGGGTGAGCAAACCAGCACTATGACACCTAACTCAAAGGGTGAGCGCACCTGCAGGATGACACGTACCTCAAACGGTGAGCACACCGTCATTATTACACGTACCTAAAAAGGTGAGCACATATGTAGTATGACACGTAGATAAATTGTGAATATATCCGCAGTATGACACATCTCAAACGGTAAGCACAAATGCAGTAAGAGATTTACCTGAAAGGGAGTGAAAGCATGCAGCTTGAGACGTACCTCAACGGATGAGCACACCAGCAGTATGACGCGTACCTCAAAGGGTGAGCACACCTTGCAGAATGACGCGTAGCTCAATAGGCGAGCACACCTGTAGTATGACATGTAATTCATACGGTGAGTACACCCCCTGTATGAATTGTACATCAAAGGGTGAGTTAACATGTAGCTTGATTCGTATCTCAAAGGGTGAGCACACCTGTTGTACTACGCGTACATCAAATGGTGAGCACACCAGCAGTATGACACGTACCTCAAAGGTTGAGCACACCGGCAGTATGACACAAACCTCAAAGAGTGAGCACAACCGCAGTATGACACGTAGTTCAAAGGGCGAACACACCCGCAGTATGACACGAACCTCAAACGTTGAGCACACTAGAAATATGAGACATATTTCAAAGTGTGAGAAAACCTGCAGTACGACACATATCAAAGGGTGAGCTCACACGCAATGTGAAACGTAACTCAAAGGGCGAGCATACCTGCAGTGTGACACTAACACAAATGGTGAGTACACCTGCAGGATGACACGTACCTCAAAGGGTGAGCACATCTGCAGTATGACACTTACCTCGAAAGGTGAACACAACTGCAGTATGACACATACCCCAAAAGGTCGGCACACATGCATTATGACACGTACCTCAAAGAGTTAGCACACCTGCAGTATGACGCGTACTTCAAAGGATGAGCGCTCCTGCAGTATGACGCATAACTTAAAGGGTGAGCACAACTGCAGTATGACACGTCCTTCCAAGGGTGAGCAAAAACGCATTATGACACGTATCTCGAAAGGTGAGCACACATGCAGAATGAGACGGAACTCATAGAGTGAACACACATGCTCAATGACATTTCTCAAAGTGTGAGCACACTCGCAGTATGACAAGTAATTGAAAGGGTAAGCACACCTTCAGTACGATGCAAATTCCAAAGGGTGGGCACACCCGAAGTATGACACGTACCTCAAAGGGCGAGCACACCTACTGTATGACACATACTTCAAAGGGTGAGCAAACCTGCTGTACGAGACATACCTGAAAGTGTGAGCACACATCCAGAATTATACGAATTTCGAAGGGTGAGGACGCCTGCAGTATGACACTTACATCAAATAGTGAGCAACTCTGCAATATGACACGTACCTCAAAGGGTGAGCACACCTGTAGTATAGCACGTATCAAAAATGGTGAGCACAAAAGCAATATGACACGTACATCAAAGGCTGAGCACACATGGAATATGACACTTAACTAAAATGGTGAGAAACCTGCATTATAAGACGTAACTCAAAGGGTGAGCATACCTGCAGTGTTAGACGTACCACAAAGTGCGAGCACACCTGCAATATGACACGTAATTCAAGGGTTGAGCACACCTGAATTATTATGTGTAGTCAAAAAGGTAAGAACTCCTGCAGTGTGTCATATCTCAAAGGGATAGCACACCCGCAGAAGGGCACGTACTTCAAAGTGTGAGCTCACCTGCAGTATGACACGAACCTCAAAGGATTAGTAAACCCGCAGTATGACACGTAACTCAAAGGGTGAGCACACTTGCAGAATGACATATCTCAAAGGGTGAACACACCTGCAGTATGACACATAACTCAAAGGCGAGCATACCCGCAGCATGAGACGTACCTCAAAGGGTGAGCACACCTGCGGTATGATACGTACTTCAAAGGGTGAGCAAACCTGCAGTATGACATGTATCTCAAACTGGGAGCACATCTGTAGCATGAAAATTTCCTCAAAAAGTGAGAACACCTGCAGTATGACACGTACCTCAAAGGATGATCACACATGTAGTATGAAAGGTACCTCAAAGGGTGAGTACACCCGCAATATGACACATATTTCAAAGGGTGAACACACCTGCAGAATGACACATAAATCAAAAGTTGAGCACACCTGCACAATGACTCGTACCTCAAAGGGTGAGCACACTTGCATTATGGGACGTACCTCGGAGGGTGAGCACATCTGCAGTGTGAGACGTACCTCAAAGGGTGAGCACACCTGCAGTATGATGCGTATATCAAAGTGTGAGCACACCTATACTATGAGACGTAACACGAAGGGTGAGGACACCAGAAGTATGATATATCTCAAAGGGTGAGCACACCCGCAGTATGACACATATCTCAAAGGTCGACCACACCTGCAGTATGACACGTACCTCAAGGGTGAGCTCACCTACACGTATCTCAAAGGGTGATCACAAACTCAGTATGAAATATCTCAAAGCGAGAGCACACCTGGAGTATGACACATGCCTTAAATTGTGAGCAAACCTGCAGTATGAGAAGTACCTCGTAGGGTGAGCAAACATGCCGTATGACATGTACGTCAAAGGTTAAGCACACCTACATCCTGACCCTTACCTCAAAGGGTGAGCACACATTCAGTATGACAAGTATTTCAAAACGCGAACACACTCGCAGTATGATACATTTCTCAAAGGTTGACGACACCCGAAGTATGATACGTAACTCAAAAGGTGAGCATACCTGCAGTATGACACGTACCTGAAAGGGTGAACACATCTGCAGAATAACACGTACCCCAAGGGATGAGAACACTTGCAATATGAGACAAATATCAAAGGTCGTGCACAATCACAGTACGACATATCTCAAAGGGCGAGCAAACCCGCAGTATGACACATACATCAACGGGTGAGCACACCTGCAGTATGGCAGGTACATAGAAGGGTGAGCACACCCGCAGTATGATACGTGCCTCAAAGTGTGAGCAAACGTGCTGTATGACACGTACTTCAAAAAGTGAGCCCAACGGTAGCATGAGACGTACATCAGAGGGCGAGCACTCTAGCAGTAGGCCTCGTAAGTCAAAGTTTGAGCACACCTGCAGTACGAGACGTAACAGGCACTGTTAGCACACACGAAGTATGAAACATCTTGAAGGGTGAGCACACCCGCAGAATGACACTTATCTCAAAAGGCGAGACAGCAAGCAATATGACACGTACATCAAATGGTCAGCACACCTGTAATATGACATGTACATCAAAGGGTAAGCCAACCTGCAGAATGAGACTTATCTCAAAGGGTGAGCATATTCACAGCATGCCACATATCTCAAAAGGCAGGCACACACGCAGTATGACACGTACCTGAAAGGGTGAGAACACTTGCACTATGACATTTACCTCAAACGGTGAGAACACCTGCAGTATGATTCGTAATTCAAAGGGTGAGCACATCTGCAGTATTGCACTTACATCAAAGGTTGAGCACGCCTCCAGTATGACACGTATATCGGAGGTTGAAGAAACCTGCAGTATGAAACGTACGTCTAATGGTGAGCAAACCTGCTGTATGACACGTAAATCGAAGGGTGAGCAAACCTGCAGTACGACATATTTCAGAGAGTGAGCACACCCGCAGTATGACACGTATCTCTGAGGCTGAGCACACCTGCAGTATGAGACGGACCTCAAAAGGCGAGCACACCCGCATTATGACACGAAGCTTAAATGGTGAGCACACCTGCGGTATGGGACGTAACTCGAAGGTTGAGCAAACCTGCATTATGAAACATGTCTCAAAGAGTGAGCAACCCGCATTATGAAACGTGTCTCAAAGGGGGAGCACTCCTGCAGTATGACACGTACATCACAGGGTGAGCAAATGTGCAGTATGACACGTAGCTCAAAGGGTGAGCACACCTGCAGTATGAGACTATCTCAAAGGGTGAGCACACCTGCAGTATGAAACGTACTTCAAAAGTTGAACTCACCTGCAGTATGACAACTACATGAAAGGAAGAGCCCACCAGCAGTATGACACGTAACTCAAAAGGTGAGCACACCTGCAGTATGACACGTACCTCAAAGTTGGAGCACACCTGCAGTATGATACGTACTTCAAAATATGTGCGTTCACGCAGTATGACACGTACTTCAAAGGATGAGCGCACCTGGAGTATGAGACGTACCTCGAAGTGTGAGCACACCTGCATTATGAGACTACTTTAAAGGGTGAGCACGCATGCACTGTGACATATATCTCAAAGGGTGAGCACACCTGCAGTATGAGACGTATCTCAAAGGCTGAGCACACCCACATTATGTCACGTACCTCTAAAGGCGAGCACACCCGCAGTATGATACTTACCTCAAAGGTTGAGCGCACCTGCAGTATAAAACGTACTTCAACTGGCGAGCACACCTGCAGTATGATACGTACCTCAAAGGGTGAGCATACCTGCAGTAAGACATACATCAAAATGTGAGAGCACTTGCAGCATGACACGTACTTGAAAGAATGAGCACACCTGCAGTATGACGTGTATTTCAAAGTGTGAGCACATCTGCAGTATGACACGTACATCAAAGTGTATGCACACCTGCAGTATGTTACGAAACTCAAAGTGTGAGCACACCTCTGGCATGAGACATACCTCAAAGGGTGAGCACACCCACTATGACAAATGACTCAAAGGGCGAGCCCACCAGGAGTATGACACGAAATTCAAAGGGCGAGAACACCTGAAATATGACACGTACCTCAAAGATTGAGCACACCTGTAGTATGACACGTACCTCAAAGAGTGAGCACACCTACAATATGACACGTACATCAAAGATTGAGCACACCTGCTGTATGACACGTACCTCAATCGGTGAGTATACCTGCAGACGGACACGTAACTCAAATGGTGAGCACGCCTACATTATGACACGAACCTCAAAGGGTGAGCACTTCTGCAGCTAGAGACGTACTTCAAAAGATGAGCACACCTGCAGTATGTCACGCACCTCAAAGGGTGAGCACACCTTCATTAAGACACATACCCCAATGGTGAGCACATATGCAGTATGACACGTACCACAAAAGGATGAGCACACCTGCAGTATGACACATATCTTAGGGGGTGAAAACACCCTCAATATGACACGTAGCTCTAACGGTGATCACATTTGCTGTATTAGACTTGCCTCAAAGGGTGAGTACGCCTACAGTATGACACATATCTTAGGGGGTGAAAACACCATCAGTATGACACGTAGCTCTAACGGTGATCACATTTGCTGTATTAGACTTGCCTCAAAGGGTGAGTACGCCTGCAGTATGACACATATCTTAGGGGGTGAAAACACCCTCAGTATGACACGTAGCTCTAACGGTGATCACATTTGCTGTATTAGACTTGCCTCAAAGGGTGAGTACGCCTGCAGTATGACACATATCTTAGGGGGTCAAAACACCCTCAGTATGACACGTAGCTCTAACGGTGATCACATTTGCTGTATTAGACTTGCCTCAAAGGATGAGCACACCTGCAGTATGACACATATCTTAGGGGGTGAAAACACCCTCAGTATGACACGTAGCTCTAACGGTGATCACATTTGCTGTATTAGACTTGCCTGAAAGGGTGAGTACGCCTGCAGTATGAGACATACCTCAAAATGTGAGCATAACTGCAGTATGACACGTTCCTCAAAGGGTGAACACACATTCTATACGACACGTACCTCAAAGGGTGAATATACGTGCAGTGACACGTACCTTATAAAGTGAGCACACCTGCAGTATGACACGTACCTCAAAGGGTGAGCACACCTGCAGTACGTGACTTATCTCAAAGTGTGAGAACACCCGCAGTATGACATATCTCAAAAGGCGAGCACACCCGCAGTATGACACGTATATCAAAGGGTGAGCGCACCTGAAATATGACACGTACCTGAAAGGTTGAACACACCTGCAGTATGACACATAGCTCAAAGGTTGAAAACAGCCGCAGTATGAAACTTATCTCAAAGGCCGAGCAAACCCGCAGTATGATACGTACCTCAAAGTTTGAGTACACTTGCAGTATGACAGTACTTCATAGAGTGAGAACACCTGCAGTATGACACTTACTTCAAAGGGTGAGCACACATGCAGTATGACACGTACGTCAAGGTATTAGCACACCTATATTATGACATGTAATTCAAAGGGTGAACACACCTGCAGTATGACACGTAATTCAAAGTTTGAGCACACCTGCAGTATGACACGTAAGTCAAAGTTTGAGCACACCTACAGTATGAAACGTAACTCAAAGTTTGAGCACACCTGCATTGTGACACGTAACTCAAAGTTTGAGCACACCTGCAGTATGACACGTAACTCAAAGTTTGAGCACGCCTGCAGTATGACACGTACCTCAAAGGGTGTGCACAAATGCAAAATGATACCTATCTCAAACATTGAGCACACCTGCAGTAACACACGTACTTCAAAGGTTGAGCACACCCACAGTGTGACACGTACCTCAAAGTTTGAGCACAACTGCAGTATGATACGTAACTCAAATGATGAGCACACTCGCCGTATGTAAATTATCTCAAAGGGTGAGATCACCCGCAGTGTGACAATTACCTCAAAAAGACGAGCACACTTGCAGTATGGCACTATATCATAGGGTGAGCACAACTGCAAAATGAAACTTTCCTAAAAGGATGAGCATACCTGCAGTGTGAGACGAACCTCAAAGTGTGAGAAAAACTGCAGTGTGACACGTACCTCAAAGTTAGAACATATCTGCATTATGACACCTAATTCAAAGAGTGATCACACCTGCAATATGACACCTATATCAATGGATGTTTTCAACTGCAGTATAATATATATCTCAATGGCTGAGCACACCCGCAGTATGCCACGTACGTCAAAGTGTGAGCATAACTGCAGTATGACACGTACCTCAAAGGGAGAGTACATCTGCAGGCTGACACACACGTCCAATTGTGAGCACTCTTGCAGCTTGAGACGTACTTCAAAGTGCGAGCAAAACTTCAGTATTGCGTGCACCTCAAAGATTGAGCACACCTGCAGTATGACGCGTACCTCAAAGGGTGTGCACTTCTGCAGTATGACACGTACATCAAATTGCGAATACACCTGCGGTATGCCACGAACCTCAAACCCGCAAACCCGCAGTATGACACATATCTCAAAGCGTCAGCACATCTGCAGTATGACAAGAATCTTAAATGGTGAGCACACCTGCAATATGAGACATATTCCAAAGGGTGAGCAGACCTGCAATGTGACATTTCAAAGGGTGAACACACTCGTAGTATGAGGCGTAACTCAAAGAGAGAGTACACCTACAGTTTGAAACGAACCTCAAAGTGTGAGCAAACCTTCAGTACGACGCGCGGCTCAAAGAGTGAGCAAACTATCATTATGACGCGTACGTGAAAGGGTGAGCACTCCTGCAGTATGAAACCTAGCTCAAAGGTGGAGCACACCTGCAATATAAAACGTACCTTAAAGGGTGAGCACACCCTTATAACACATATATGAAAGGGTCAGCAAACCTGCAGTTTGTCACGTACTTCAGTGAGTGAGCACACCCGCAGTATGACAAGAACTTCAAAGGGTGAGCACACTCACAACATGACACTTAACTCAAAGGGCGAGCACACCCGCAGGATGACACGTATCTCAAAGAGTGATCACACCTACAGTATGAAACGTAACTCAAAGAGCCTGCAACCCGCAGTATGAAACTTACCCAAATGGTGAGCACACCTAAATTATGAGACGTACCTCGAATTTTGAGTACACCAGCAGTATGACACATCTCAAAGGATGAGCACACCCGCAGTATGACACACATTTCAAAGGGGAGCACACCTGCAGGATGACATGTACCTCAAAATGTGAGCAAACATACAGAAAGACACGTTCCTCGAAGGGTGAGCACAACCTCAGTATAAAATATCTGAAAGTGAGAGCACACCTGGAGTATGACACGTGCCACAAATGGTGAGCAGACCTGCAATTTTAGAAGTACCTCTATGGGTGATAACACTAGCAATATGACATGTACGTCAAAGGTTGAGCACTCCTACAGCATGACACGTACGTCAAAGATTGAGCACACATTCAGTATGACACGTATCTGAAAAGGCGAGCACACCCGCAGTATGATACATTTCTCAAATGTTGAGAACTCCCGAAGTATGATACGTACCTCAAAAGTTGAGAACAACCGGAATTATGACACGTACCTCAAAGGGTGAGCACACCTGCAGTATGACACGTACCTCAAAAGGTGTGTACACCTGCAGTATGACACGTACCTCAAAGGGTGAGCACATCTGCAGCTAGAGACGTAAATCAAAGGGTGACCACGTCTGCAGTATAACATGCAACTCAAAGACTGAGCACACCTGCAGTATGAAAAGTACATCAAAGTTTGAGCACACCTGCAGTATGACACGTACCTCAAAGTGTGAGCACACCAGCAGTATGAAACGTAAGTCAAAGGGTGAGAACACCTGCAGTATGGCACGTACCTCAAAGGGTGAGTAAACCTGCAGTATGACCCGTATATCAAAGGATAAGCACACCTACATTATGACACGTAACTCAAAGGGTGAGCACATCTGCAGCTAGAGACCTACTTCAAAGGGTGAGCACAACTGCAGTATGACACGAAACTCAAAGATTGAACACACCTGCAGTATGACAACTACCCCAAAGAATGAGCAAACCTGCAGTATGACACGTAACTCAAAGGGTGAGCAAACCTGCAATATGTCACGTACCTCAAAGAGTGAGAACACCTAGAGTATGACATGTACCTCAAAGATTGTGCACACCTGCTCTATGAAACATACCTCAAAGATTAAACAAACATGTACTATGACACGTACTGTCAGATTGAGCGCACCTGCAGTATGATATATACCTCAAACGTTGCGTACACCTGCAGGATGATACGTACCTCAAATGTTGAGCACACCTGGAGTATGACACGTACCTCAAAGGGTGAGTACATCTGCATTATAAGACGTATTTCAAATGGTGAGCACACCTGTTGTATGACACGTACCTCAAAGGTTGAGCACACCAGCAGTACGACACGTTCCTGAAATGGTGAGCACACCAGCAGCTAGAGACTTATCTCAAAGGGTGAGAACACCCGCAGTATGACATATATCAAAGGGCGAGCACACAGGCGTTATGACTCGTACATCAAAGGTGAAAAAACCTGGAGTATGACAGGTACCTCTAAGATTGAGTACACCTGCATTATGATGCGTACTTCAAAGGGTGAGCACTTCTGCAGTATGACAAAACAACAACAAGGGGGCACACCTCCGGTATTACACGTACCTCAAAGGGTGAGCACAACCGCAGTATGACACATATCTCAAAGGGTGAGCACACCTGCAGTATGACAAGTATCTAAAATGGTGAGAACACATGCAGTATGACACGTACCTCAAATGCTGAGCACACATGAAATATTAGACTTATTTCAAAGACTGAGCACACCTACAGTATGACATAACTCAAAGGGTGAGCACACTCGCAGTATGACACGTACCTCAAAGATTGAGTATACCTGCCGTTTGAGACATAACTCAATGGGTGAGCAAAACTGCAGTACGACGCGCGAATCCAAGAGTGAACACACTTGCAGTATGACGTGTACCTTAAAATGTGAGCACCCTGCAGTTTGACACGAAAATCGAATGTTGAGCAAACCTGCAGTATAACACATACCTTAAAGTGTGAGCACACCCCCATTCTAACACATATGTCAAAGGGAAAGAAAACGTACAGTTTGATACCTAACTCAAATGGTGAGAACACCTGCAGTATGAGATGTACCTCATAAGGCGAGCACACCCACAGGAGGATACTTCTTTCAAAGGGTGAGAACACCCGCAGTATGAGACGTACTTCAATTGGTGAGCACAGCCGCAGTATGACACGTATCTCGACGGGTGAGCATACCCGCAGTATGAAACGTACCTCAAAAATGAGCACACCCGCAGTATGACACGTAGCCCAACGGGTGATCACACTCAAAGTATGAGACTTAACTCGAAGGGTGAGCACACCAGCAGTACGACATATCTCAAAGGGTGAGCACACACGCATTATGACACATGTCTAAAAGGGCGACTACACCTGCAGTAAGAAACGTACCTCAAAGTGTGAGAACACCTACAGAAAGACACGTAACTCAAAGGGTGAGCACAAACTCTGCATGAGAATTAACTCAAAGGGTGAGCACACCTGCAATATGACTTGTACAAAAAGGTTTAGCACACCTACAACATGACACGTACCTCAAAGGGTGAGCACATATTCAGTATGACACGTATCTCAAAAGGCGAACACACTAGAATTAAGAATTATTCCTCAAAGCTTGAGCAGACTCGAAGTATGATACGTATCTCAAAAGGTGAGCACACCTGCAGTATGACACGTACCTCAAAGTGTGAGCACAAACGCAGGATAATACATATCTCAAACGGTGAGCTCACCCGCAATATGAAACGTATCTCAAACATTGAGCAACACCCGCAGTATGACACTCACAACAATGGGTGAGCACACCCGCAGTGTGACGCGGATCTCAAAGGATGAGCACACCCGCAGTATGAAACGTACCTCAAAGGGCGAGCACACCCGCAGCATGACATACCTCAAAGGGCGAGCACACCCGCAGTATGACACGTACTTCAAATGATGTGCACACCTGCAGTATCACACGTACCTCAAATTTGGAGCACTCCTGCAGTATGGCACACACTTCAAAGGGCGACCACACCCGCAGTACGACACGTAACTCAAAGGGTGTGCACACCTGCAGTACGAGACGTACCTGAAAGCTTAAGCACACCTGCAGTATGACACATATCTCAAAGGATGAGTATACCCGCAGTATGAAACACATCTCAAAATGCGAGCACACCTGCATTATGACACGTATCTCAAATTGTGAGCACACCTGAAATATGACACATAACTCAAAGGATGAACAACCTGCAGTATGACACGTATATCAAAGGGTGAGCACACTTGCAGTATGTGACGTATCGCAAAAGGTGAGCACACACACATTATGACACCTATTGCAAAGGGCGAGCACATGTTCAGTATGACACTTACTTCAAATTTGAGCACACCTGCAGTGTGACAGGTACCTCAAATGGTGAGCACACTTGCATTATGGCACGTACTTCAAACGGTGAGCACACCTGCAGAATGAAACGTACTTCAAAGGGTAAGCACACCTGCAGTATGAGACGTACCCAAAAGGGTGAGCACACCTGCAGTATGACACAAACCTGAAAGGTTGAACAACCTGCAGTGACCTTTACCTTAAAGTGTGAGCACATCTGCAATATGACACGTAACTCAAAGTGTGAGCACACCTGCATTATGACACGTAACTCAAAGGGCGAGAGCACCCGCAGTATGAAACGTATCTCAAAGGGCGAGCACACCCGCAGTGTGATTCGTACCTCAAAGTGTGAACACACCTAAAGTTTGACATGTATTTCAAATGGTGAGCAGACCTGCAGTATGACACTCACCTTAAAGGGTGAGCACACATGAAGTATGACACGTACTTCAAAGTGTGAGCACACCTGCATTATGACATGTACCTCAAAGGGTGAGAACACCTGCAGTATGACACATTTTTCAAAGGGTGAACGCACCCGCGTTATGTCACGTACCTCAAAGGGTGAGCACACCTGCATTATGAGACGTAACTCGAAGGTTGAGCACACCTTCAGTATGACACGTAACTCACAGGGTGAGCACACAAGCAGGATGATGAATATCTCGAACGGTGAGCACACCCGCAGTATGACACGTAACTCAAGCATTGAGCACACCAGCAGAATGACACGTACCTCAAAGGGTGAGCACACCCGCAATGTTACACGTACCTCAAAGGGCGAGGACACCCGCAGTATGACACGTACCTCAAAAGATGAGCACACCCGCAGTATGAAACGTACCCCAATGGTCGAGCAGAACCGCATTATAACACGTACCTCAAATTTGGAGCACACTTGCAATATGACACGTACCTCAAAGGGTGAGCACACCTGCAGTATGAAACGTGGCTAAAAGGGCGACCACACCTGCAGTATGACACGTACCTCAAAGTTTCAGCACACCTGCAGTGTGAGTCGTACCTCTAAGGGTGAGCACACCTGCTGTATGAAACATATCTAAAAGGGTGAGTACACCCGCAGTATGAAACCCATCTCACACGGCGAACACACCTGCATTATGACACGTATTTGAAATAGAGAGCACACCTGAAGTATGACACGTATCTCAGAGGTTGAGCAACCTGCAGCATGACACTTACTTTAAAGGGTTAGCACACTTGCAGTATGAGACGTATCGCAAAGGGTGAGCACACCCGCAGTATGACATATCTCAAAGTTCGAGCATATCCGCAGTAAGACACGTAAATCAAAAGTTGAGCACACTTGCAGTATGACACGTACCTCAAAGGTTGAGCACACCTGCATTATGACACCTAGCCCAAAGGGTGAGCACACGTGCATTATGACACCTAACTTAAAGTTTGAACAACCTGCAGTATGATATGTACCTCAAAGTGTGAACACATCTGCAGTATGACTACTTCAAAGAATGAGAACACCCGCATAATGAAACTTATTTTAAAGGACGAGCATACTCGCAGTATGATACGTACCTCAAGAAGTTAGCACACCTGCAGTATGACACCTACCTCAAAGGTTCAACACACCTGCAGTATGACACCTACCTCACAGGGTGAGCACACCTGAATTATGACACTTACTTCAAATGATGAGCACACCTGCAGTATGACACTTAACCCAAAGTGTGAGCACACCTGCATTATAACGTGTACCTCAAAGGGTGAGCACACCTGCAGTATGACACGTACTTTAAAGCGTGAACGCACCCGAAGTATGGCACGTACCTCAAAGGGTGAGCACACCTGCATTATGAGACGTACCTCGAAGGTTGAGCACACCTGCAATATGACACGTACCTCAAAGAGTGAGCACACCCGCAGGATGATACATATCTCAAACGGTGAGCACACCCGCAATATGACACTTACCTCAAACATTGAGCAAACCCGCGGTATGAAACGTACCTCAAAGGGCTAGCACACCCGCAGTATGACACGTACCTCAAAGGGTGTGCACACCTGCAGTATGACACGTACCTCAAGTTTGGAGAACAACTGCAGTATGACACGTACCTCAAAGGGCGACCACACCCCCATTATGACACGTACCTCAAAGGGTGAGGACAACTGCAGTATAAGACGAACCTTAAAGTGTGAGCACACCTGTATTATAACACATATCTCAAAGGGTGTGTACACCCGCAGTATGAAACTCATATCAAAGGGCGAGCACACCTGCATTATGACACGTACCTCAAAGGGTGAGCACACCTGTAGTATGAGACGTATCTCAAAGGTTGAGCAACCTGCAGTATGACACATACATCAAAGGGTGAGCACACTTGCAGTGTGAGACGTATCGCAAAGGGTGGGCATACCCACAGTATGACACATGTCTCAAAGGGCGAACATATCCGCAGTATGACACGTACCTCAAAATTTTAGCACACCTGCACTATGAGACGTACCTCAAATGGTGAGCACACCTGCAGTATAGCACGTACCCAAAGGTTTTCACACCAGCAGTATGACACGTATCTCAAAGGTGAGCACACCTGCAGTATGACACGTACCCCAAATGGCGAGCACACCTGCAGTGTGACACTTACGTCAAAGGGTGAGCACATCTGCTGTATGAGACGTATCTCAAAGGGGGAGCACAGCCACAGTATGACACGTAACTCAAAGGGCGAGCACACCCGCAATATGATTCGTACCTCAAAGCCGAGCACACCTGCAGTATGACACATACCTTAAAGTTTGAGCACACCTGCGGTATGACACGTACCTCAAATTGTGAGCACAACTGCACAATGAAACGTACCTCAGAGGGTGTGCACACCTGCAGTTTGTCACGTATCTCAAAGGTTGAGCACACCTGTAGCATGAGACGTATCTCAAAGGGTGAGGACACCCACATTATGACACATATCTCAAAGGGCGAGCACGCCCGCTTTATGATACTTACCTTCAAATATTGAGCACACCTGCAGTATGACACATAACTCAAAGGGTAAGCACACCTGCCTTATGACACCTACCTCAAAGTGTTAGCACTCCTGCAGTACGGCACGTACCTCAAATGTTGAGCACACCTGCATTAGGACACGTTATTCAAGGGGTGAGCACGCCTGCATTATGACACATACCTCAGTGTGTGACCACACCTGCAGCTTGAGACGTACCTCATTGTCGGAGATGTGAAGTAAATTGCGATAAAAATGAAACGAACAAATGCAGCGGAGGAAACAACTATAGCACAAATACATATTCTTAGAATTTTCTTCATTAACCTGATAGGCCTGGACATCCATTCGTTTGTATCCAAATACATTATGCAGACGTAGTGGGCGAAGGAATCAAAGCGGGCCATGTAACAATCATTAAATGATGGTTATTTGAAATAAGGCCTGCGTATCTTTCTATAATGTCCTGTATTTTCCATCTTTTCCAGAATTTTCTAGAGTGCTACGTAATCTGTTCTCACATATCAGGCTCACTACTTTATACAGACAGGCTGATTTAACCCTTATCCTGCTAACGTGGAGAAAATGGTGAGCTCCTAATAATGCCAGCAAATAGCAGATGGGATTTAATTCAGCGTTTAAAGTTTTAATATACCTTCACCTTTTACAGACGAAACGTAATCTGCTTTGTATAAAGAATCAGTCCGTACCGCGCTCTAAACACTTTCCATCACTGCTACAAAAACCAATCAGTTTATATTGTACAAGGCAAAATTCGCTGCCTGTTCTGAAATCCGTACAAAACACTCAATGCAAAGCGAGCACCATGCAGAATTTTTGAACGTTAAACCTGGTGTTTCGTAGAGAAACCGCTAGGCTGTAAAATTAAAAAAAAAGATATCAGCACCATCATTTGTGAGATGCAGAGTTTAGTTCTTATTGTGATTAGGTCAAGTACAAACAGGAAGGATTCGAGTTAACCTGACCTACAAGCATCACAGTAAATAAAGCGACATTAAGATAAACTTGCCCTTGCGTCTAATCACCACACCGTGAATGCACAGAAGACTGAAATAGACCTCCATGCTTTCTTAACTTTGGCATCGTTTGGGTATCGGCTGCTTCCCACAGTATGTAAAAATGCCTGTTGACTTGGAGTTACTGCATGGTCCTGCTGCGGCGCTATCATAGCCTGATCTTCCGTCTGGGGAATCCCATAGCATTTCGAAACAGAACATCTTTGAAATAACTCTCGGTCGGAGCAGTTCAAGATATTTCTGTACAGAATACTGTGCGACTCATCATAGTTACCGGTTTGAATAGCATCAAACAGAGATAGACTGAAATTTGCTATGGCTTTACCTCATTTTCTTCGTGTCAGTGCAGGGGTTATACTTTAAGAAGGACGACGGTCACTTCATTCCACGTCTTGAAAATTAACCGCCATAACGTAATCAATGCGTCATTCCTCCGCCCAAGGTTTAGGCCTCTACTCAATACAGTTTAAAGAGCATCTTTTAATAACGCTGGAGTCAATGAGGCTAACAAGTCGTTTTAGGAATAAAAGTGCACACTAAGCAACTATATGCCTATGTTGAAAGATTTACGACCTGGTGATGGTGGGTCAAGCATGGAACTACGTAGTAAAATAATTAAATATTATCTTCTTATTAGGAGATGAATAGTGTTCACTTTGCGGTACGAACTGGGTCTGTAAATGAAACATTACTTTCGTCCTTAAAGGGTTAACACCGCCCGACACCACACATTTCACACGATACATCTCGACGAGATTCACCCGGATAACTTACATCGGTGCAGATATTTGTCTGCATACTCCATACAAAGCACAAATGGCTGCCAGCTGGTACTGGAAGAGGCTCCCTACCATATGGTCTTAATACCATAAAACTGTAATTTTATGCTTGTCATTATTTATTCTAGAATTGTAATGTTTGAATGATACCAAATAGCGTGACCAATTCTTACGTTAGGTTGGACTTGTACGCCTTTATTACAGTAAACTCCTTGAGGATGGAAATGTGATGCCAAAACATGTAGGAGTAGATTTTATGATTTGTATTATGTTGTATTTTATTGAGTGCATTTATTGGTGAATACACTGACCATCAGTTAATGTTGTGTAGGGCAAAACTCGGTGTTTGTACTGAGATACATACAAAACACCTAAACACACTCTGTAGTGAGAACGCAGAATTTCTGAATATTAAACCTGGCAGTATATAAATTAACCGTTTGGCTTTAAAAGGTCAACTGATGTTTCGGTTTAACTGAAGAACAGAAACTGACACCATAGCGTTATGGTTTCTGTACAAATGAACTCTTGAAAAGTAGAGCAGAACACTGAATACTCAGAATTTTAAGCCGTAGTTGATTGCATAGAAATGTGAATAAATCAACGTCTAAAACTAAACTAGAGAGTCTTACATATATTATGCAAAACCCGTTATCACTTCTCTCTGTCATGCCCCTCTTGGGTGCCGTTTCATACTCCAGAAAGTCACAATAATCTCAGACCTTCCACGGAATCCCTCTCTCTATTTGTCCACAACCTCAAAATTCGTTTAAATTTTAAATCACTTGTACTCAGACTGACTGCAGTCCTGTTGAAGCTGTGGGCGATCCTGTCCGCCAACTTCCTCACTTGTTCGTTTTTCAGTACACATTTATTACGGACTGCGATTGTGATGCATGAAATTGTAACAAAAGCGCCGTTCCCTGCCTTGTTGTCTTAAATAAATACTGTTGTTACATAATACAGAGTTAGCTACTAATTACATCCTCGAAAATGTGGATAAAGTTGAAATTTATTATAACTACGTTTCTGGACTTGTAAATCGTACAGCATTAAAAGTCCTATGTGACAATATGCCATCGAAAGACAGTGTACATGAAGCGGTCAGACATCTAAGGACAATAAAAACCAATCAAAATTAAACGAAGAAGAAACTAAGAGCAAATTGGAAGTTAAAAAATGCTTCTTCACGGCATTTAAGTTTCTCGTCCAAGATCATCGCTCTTCAGGTGTTTTACGCAGCGTAGATTAGTGGTTGTAAATCTTGTAATTGTAGATGGAGTTGTAACAAACTACTTATCTCCTTTGTGGGTCGGGTAGCTCAGTCGGTATAGCGACTGGCTACGGGCTGGACGGTCCGGGGATCGAATCTCGGTGAGGGGGACGAGATTTTCCGCACCTGTCCAGAACGGCCCTGGGGTCCACCCAGCCTCCTGTACAATGGGTGCAGTATTTTTCCAGAGGGTAAAGAGCGGCTGGGGCGTGACGCTGACCCCTCACCCCCTTCTAGTGCCGTGGTCAAGAAAGGGTAGAGCTATACCTCTACTCCCATATGGGCTGTACGGCCTGTACAGAGCCTTAGTGCCTGTATAAGGGTGACCTTACTAATCTCATCTGCGTAAAATCCCAGAAGACCGAAGATCTCATTTATACCGACGCGGAAGCCTAAAATCACGTTCTTCGACTGCTTTCCAAAAGCTTGAAACAAAACAGTAAAACCTTCCATGCGATTTTATGATGTGGCGGTAACATGACAATGGTAAGGGGTACACGAGATAACGTAATAGACACAATATCTGGACGCAAGGGAAAGAAATTACAGGAGAACCAGCAATACTTGTATAGACCTGTTACAGGCCCAGAGTGTACCAGAAAGTTGATACTTGAGATATCATAACAATCAGCACATGAAGGTGGTAAGGTTGCCAGCCCTACGCACCGGCCGCCTTCACCCCCATGAAATATTCCTGGTACTTATTTCTGTTAGGGGCTGAGTCGACCCCAGGGCCACAGTGCGGCTGGAAGGATTATGTCAATGAAAAATTCCAATGACACCATCGGGAATCTAACCTCCAACCTTCCAGTTTGTAGCGTAATGCCTCTATCACACAAAAGCAGGGGTAAAACCACGACGAAACTCACGCCGAATATCCAGTACCGCGTTCGAGTTCCAAAAAAGGGACCTCCGAATAGAAGCAATTGCCAAGCATTAAGCCACACAAGTCGAAAGGTCACTTCAGCTAACAACACAATGTCATTCACGCTGAGCTGATCAGGATTCGGGTGTCCCGTTGATCACTGCTTGCATATTCTCTAGTTAGGAATTCAAAACACGGTGCCCTGCAAACGCAAACGGTCGCAGTGATTTGTAATGGAAATGTTAAGGGAAGGAAACTTGGTCCACAAATGCTCAAATTAACCAGCTGCTGTCAAGAGCACTGGCACACATGCAAGAATGGATATGCGTTATATGAATAACTCGCACGGAATTGAATGCCGTCTCTTCAACAGATTTACTACCAGTGGTTCCGGAGCCAGACTTTTAGCAGTGCTGCTCATGAATTTCTGTGAACATTGTCAGTAATGGGTCTCTAGTGCCTTCAGAATTACAGTGTCATTACGGAAATTATGCACGTCATCTTTCCTTTTCTTCTGAGAGCACACAATGTCTACGGTGTCTTCCTCCAAGAAAAGATATAAATACCTATCTGAAAACATCAGAGAGACAGAGATAAAGGGAATGCAGAAAGGACGAATTCGATATTTAAACAACACGCTTAGGGTCGATACCACAGTACAATGCTCCCACGGCACACGCGCATTCTAACTTCACCGAAGTAAATTACTGTAACAATGTCTGCTGCAACATTCCGTTATTCTCCACTCTCTCCACAGAGTGTAAGTCTCATATGATTCCAAAAACGGAGCACCCGGTGGCGCAGTTAGTTGAGACAATGCGCCGGTTGCGGGTTCGATTACCGATGGTGTCATTGACATTTTTCATTGACATAATCCTTCCGACCGCACTATGGCCCTGCGGTCGACTCCGCCTCTAACAGAAATGAGTACCAGGAATACTTCCTGGAAGGAATAAAGACGGCCGGTGCGTAGAGCTGACCATATCAACTTAATGTGCCAATTGTCTTGAAAACTGGGAGCCTCAACCTCCTGGACCCCCAGGGCCTGACCAGGGACTGCATGGTCTTCACCTTTTACCTTTAGGTTTCTAAAAACATAAATCAATGATTTCCGTGCTTATAAATGAAAACAGCTGCTTATTCAATAAAAGCGCAGTGAAATGATTGCATGGTACGGCTTTAAGTAGGTACAATTCACTTTAGTTTTGTTCTTCAACAAGCGGTTAGTCGTCCTTTCATCGCGAAGGAATGGGTTTGATCCCAGTCAAGTGCACCTTAAGATTTGTTGTACAGGCAGGAGAAACGAGAAACGTTCTCCAGGTACTTGTGTTTCTCCCCTTGTTAGAACCGTTTCATCAATGCTCTATGCAGATCATCTTAACGCTACTCTTACCAAAAGATTAAACGCGCAAGGACTGCTCTTTCGGATAGTAGGTAGCACTCGACAGAGCACAATTCCCATATAGTTTAGTCTTTAACGCGCCGAATTTCTAAAATTCATTTTGACATTTGATGCAGTGAAAACTGAAACAACGTAGCAGCTGCAATATAGTAACAGTAAGTCTGTGTCCTGGCAGACAACAGAAATATAGCAACTGGAAAATTAAATACAGCAACAGGTCTCTAATAAATTTAGCTCCAGATAAGTTAATCAACATTAAAATAAACAAATGGAATGTTACCTTATTTTCTAACCAATCATGTAATTAACGCTGCAATACTCGGCCTGTTCAAATTTTCAATGCAAACAGAGAACTGATCAGCGAAACAAAATATCTCGGAATGACATGAGACTCAAAACTCACACACAAGGCACACGTTTCTTGCGTTTGGCGTAAGCAAACATCAGACCGAGGCCACTCTCTCGTGTATGAATTAAATCCACCACCACTGATACTAATTTGGCATTAATCTTATATATAAAAATGAATGATTGTATGTTTGTTTGTACCTTATACAAATCCATGTTTCTCAACCGATCAGAACCAAACTTTGCACACATCTCCCCCGTGGTCTGGAAGAGACCGTAGGGTATGTATGGGCCCACAATATTTCATCTTTCCCACCTTTTAGACCTATTTTTCGGGGGCGGGTGCCGATTTATGCGCAGTAGATGGCTGCCGGCGCCACACTGCCCAGCTACAGCGTTATATCCGTGATGCGGCGCGTGCTGGTGTGACGTCACGCACGGTGGGTTGTGCAATGAAAACACGGAGAAGTGAACGGAATGCGTGTGTGTGAAAATGGAAACCCGATGAGACGGGAAGGAAGTGACTAATGAATTGCACTTGCAATTACATTGCATTTATACAAATGATAACGTAAAACCTATCTAACCTTCGTCCGTCCTTCCTTTCCCTGTCTACGGACAGCACATTATTTCACCTTCTCAACCTTTCCCGTCGTTCCAGTGAGATGTTTCGCTAACGGGATGACAACACAGTGCTGCCAACCCTGAGAGTCACGTGTGTGTCTGTGTTGGCAGCCCCTGTGTTTATATACCTTCTTCGACCTTCTCGCCCTGTTTCGTCCTTTCTGGGAAATGTTTTGTGAACGACAAGACAACACTATGATCCATGCTTATAACACGGGCAACTATATGTTGCATGATCAAGAGTCGGAAACCCTACAAACATTTACATTCCGGCTCCTGAAGGGAAAACAAAGAAATTCAGTGACATTTCAAACAGACGGTAACATTACAATTGCGTTACATGTCTTTGCTTTCCTATTAATTGTCGAACAAGACATTTAATTCTTTCACGATGCTGCCTTCTTCTTCTTGCACGTGTGTGCTTTTGCGTAAGTTGTGGACCCTTTTTACGTAACATGGCGCATATTTCACTCCGACACATTTCCACAATTCATTCCGCCCCCCTGTTTTTGTTACATAATACACAAAGTTGCTATACGGTTTGGCAATTGATCATCCCGGGCAACGCCGGGTACCCCTGCTAGTTATATATAAATCTCTCCACCGGCCCACACTGACAAATGCCCGCCTTCCCCCATCACATGGGTTGGGTTATGCTAAACAGACTCGTATCAATAAATTACAAACGTTTCAAAATAATGTCCTGAGGATAATACCACAATTTCCAGCAGTAACTCCTACTCAAATCCCACATAACACACCAGAGCAAATGCCTAGCATTCACAGCAGGCCTACATCAGAAGTCACTATTCATTGGAAAATACCGAATTCAGGAAAAATAGAAATATGATCCCATGCATGTTAAATATCAGCTCCCCAGATCCTTCTATTAGATAACCATCTTCATGGAAAACAACACAAATATATTATGAGCAAATAGGTAAGGCAAAGATCCCAGTGTCCGCGCAGTCCGAGGCGTGGGTCTTCGGCCGTTCGCTTGCTACAAATGCGGGTTCGAATCCCGCCGGGGGCATGGATGTAGATCTCTTGTGAGCGTTGTGTATTGTCAGGCAGAGGTCTCTGCGTGGGGCTGATCACCTGTCCAGAGGAATCCTACAGAAAGTGATGTCTAAGTGGGGTCGTAAAGCCTCGCCAATGAGGGGACCCTGGCCCACTAGGTAACGCTCTGAATTATGGAGAACTAAGAGTTGGTTTCTCCTTCACGGCAATGCTCCATCACACCGGCCGGTTGTGCTCGATTCTTTGGCCAAGAACAATGTGACAACAATTCAGCATCACCCATAATCTCCTAACCTGGCTCCATGTAATTGTTACCTGTTCCTCCACTGAAATCAGTACTGAAGGGACGGGGCTTTTGTGATGCTACTAACATAATTAATAATTAGACGGAAGAGCTGGGAAGTTTTCACATAATGGTTTCTATGAATGCTTCGAACACCTTTACAGTCGCTACCAAAAGTGTATATTTGCAAAAGGGGACTATTTCGAAGGCAATGTAGCTTAAATGATTGTACTGTTCCGTATTTTTCGGAAGTATAGTGATTCTGGTAACATTCTGAAGCTACCATGTATTACAGGATCAACGTAACTTTACGGGTGGGGGATACCAAGTGAAGTATACGAGATCTGCAGCAAAGTGACGATACAGTAAAGACATAACGTAACAATCACACTAGAAATAACATGTCATCAGGTATTAACAGAGAACACGCTCGGATTATCATAAAATAGCTACTTAGTAATTCCGAAGTACAGACGAACAATAAAAGACCCAAAAATATACAAGGAGACTAGTTCTAAAACTCCAAAACATGGGGAGAGGATTGTGTGATTCGATGCCCGATTTGGTAGGAATAAGGTGGAGGAGGAGGTATAAGAGGAGGTAGAGAAGAAGATTAAGAAGAAAAAAGCATGTGCAATACCACAAATGGAAGTCGGTATCATCAACAAACTAACAATTAATCTTTAAAAAATGCAACACTCCAAGGAAGTGCAACTTCAGGTGGAAGCGCACATACTCGAAGCAGGTGTGTGTACTTTCACACCATTGTACTAGATTAGGGTGATGTCAACTTGGAAATTTCGTTTCGATGGCTGTAATCGCATATTCATATATTCCTGTCCATATTAATGTGTTTGGGGCTGGCTGCATGCGTAACACGGTGGCTCGGGTATAATAAGCGAGAGGGCATAGGTGACAGGATATTGGTAACTCTAACGTCCCTCGGTATGGCCTCCCGTACTCCGGAAATTTATGCTACAAGCTATTACAAAACATGGTATACTGCAATTACAAACGAGAAACTGTGAACAGTACTACAGAAAAGTAAAAGAGGTTACTAGGTAGTCGGCGCGGTGCTCAGGGCAGGCATACGGAAAGAAAGAAAAAATGTAATAAACAAGGACTGTAAAAATTATTTTATTAAAAGGTTTTGCCGAATTTCAGTCCGAAAAAACCCGGTAATTGAAGGCCAGCGCAAATTCACCTTATTGATGGACATACTGACAAATTCCGAAGAGTTACTTTTATCGTTGAGGCACTGCACTACAAACCGGAAGGTCGCGGGTTCGATTCCCGTTGGTGTAATTGGAGTTTTTTCACTGACAACCTTCCGGCCGCACTATGGCCCTGGGGTCGACTCAGCCTCTAACAGAAATGAGTACGAGGAATGTTTCCTGGGGATAAAGGCGGCCGGTTCGTAGGGCTGACCTTACCACCTTCATGTGCCGATTGTCTTGAAATCTGGGAGCCTCAACCTCGTGGAATCCTCTGGGTCTGTCCAGGCCTGTAATGGGATTGCTTTACCTTCACCTTTACCATTATCGACACCAATGAACAGAAAGTGCTTGGTTCGAATGTCGGTCGAAACGCCGACTACCCTAACTGAGGATTTCTGTGAATTTTCCGTGGCTCTCGAGAAACATAGTGAAAAAGTGTCCGATTGAACAACGACTGTTTCGTTTCACATACACCCCAAATCGCAAGTCATTCCACAAATCAACACTTCTGTAATATAAGCTACAAAATATCGTTGTTAAATAAGCCACAAATAAATAAAGAATAAACAAAAATTTGAACATAACAGTCTTGTGTTGTATAACTTGGCCACGAACCGTTTCGCAGACGAGAAATTTTAGCAGAAGCCGTAGTAAAATTCTTACAGTTGAAGCTAAAAACCAGATCACAAATACGATTATAAACGTTAAACAAAGCACGAGATAAACATGTCACTCCCAATTAATTATAAAAATTTTAAAATAATCACATTTCATGTACACGAAAAATGAGTCTTAAAACTTAGCATGTGGTTCGATAAAAAAGATCGTTTTCAGAATATGGTTAATGTATCTAGTATTGTAACAACTGAGAAGCATTTTAAGGAACGAATCGTTGTCCAACAAACAAAAATTGTTTTAAGTTTATTATTATTGTTATTATTATGATTATAGGTTGTATGTTTAATCCCGCAATGCAATTACTTTGCGAAACTCTTGCCCCGGCGTTCTGCAAAATTCCATTTGGGAGCCATTTACTAATCTACAACTGGAATAGGATTTACTTCTTTTATTAGAAATATGAACAGGTCTTCTACAGTATCATCACTCTCTCTCTTAAGACCCATATGGTAAAAGCTAAACTTCAGCAAAATATTTAAAATTATCCAAATAAAACGAAAATCAAAATAAGTTGACAAAATTACGTACAGGGGAGTAGTATGTGCCGGAGTCTGGTCAATCATGGGCTTTCGACTTGAAGAAGGTATTTTGTTAGGGTGCCACCATGCCCTCCCTACGCCATAGGTTTCGTCTATCTTGACCTTTACCCTAGGTTGGGGATCGGTTGGTTTGTCGCGAGCCATGGGTGGGTTCGCGAGCCATGGGTAGGGTTTCCCTTTAAAAAGGATTAGACCTTTGTGTTGTGGATCGGGTGGAGAGTTGTGGGTGAGGTGGGGTCGCGAGCTATAGGTAGGGTTTCCCTTTTAAAAAGGATTAGGGAGTTTGGAAAAAGGATTCGCCATTTTGAATGTACTGCTGTGTATGGTGTTATATATATATGTGTGTGTGTGTTACCTGATGCAGCCGTGTAGACGGGTAGTTTGCAGAGGGAGCAGAAGCAACAGCTGTAGCCGAAGGTTGCAGCAGCGTGATGTGTCGTGGCCGAAGGTCACCCACTAACTGGTATGTCGGTGGATATGTAACACGAGTCTGACGCGTGTTAGGGCGTTGTAAGTGATTGCATCAGCGTCACATGCAAACGCTGTGTGCATATATGTTGGGGCGTGGCACTCCAAATATGGTAGTGAGGGTTACATATCAAAGAGGCTACCTTTTGATAGTTTTCATATAATAAGACGTGTCAGGTAACATCTCCCTTTTAAATTATAAGCCATTGCTTTGGTTTGTTTTGACCCAGGTGTTTTGGGATGTGTTTGTAGGTGTGTGTGTGTCATCAAGGTAAGTGACATTATACGTGTCGCATGCAAAACGCTGTGTTTGTTACATGTCAAAGAGGCTACCGTGGCTTGGTCCGTTTTGACCCAGGTGTTTTGGGATGTGTTTGTAGGTGTGTGTGTGTGTGATCAAAGATGGCTACCTGCGTGGCAGGCTGTCATTACTGTCGCGTGCCATTTTAATGTAGCGCTGTGTATGGTGGTATATATGTGCTACCGTAATGTTTGGTATGGTAAGGGTAAAGAATGGGTTAACGTGATGCTGCTGTGTAGTCAGGTAGTTGTGTTGATGTGTTGTTCGGGCGTGGCATTCCATATAAGGAGATGCTGTATGTAAGACGGTTCTTATTGGCTGGTTAACAGCAACGGTGGACAGGATACCATATAAGGAACGGTATGCAGGTAGGGCGCTGGCTAGCTCGAAACTAGCAAGGAAGCACGTACAATGTCTTATCTACCTGCAAAGTGTAAACTGGGTGTA
>Ga0268261_10000082_pt1 | contig 57886 bp, 1 predicted proteins | sample TergutNc150P1_FD_190353 | JGI IMG/M metagenome (GOLD analysis project Ga0268261, IMG submission 190353) | Nasutitermes corniger P1 segment gut microbial community from laboratory colony in Florida, USA - Nc150 P1 (SPAdes) (version 2) | ecosystem: Host-associated > Arthropoda: Insects > Digestive... | reverse complement strand
GAGTCTCTCATTCTCGCTTTTCCCCTCTTCTAGCTGTACTTTCAATGTCACAAATAATTTCCTTAGGGTACTCACCGTTTCATATATCGTCTTCTTCAGTCCTTTTCGCATGTTTCCACTCTGTTCAGTTGTATTTACGATCTTCTTGAGAGCTAACTCGATGTCCCGTGTCACCCCGTCCTCCGCCATCTTGGAACCATCCTGGCCTATTCCTTTAGAGACTCTAAGTGTTTCGCCTTATTAATTTGAGAACCTAACTCTCCTGGCCTATTCCTTTAGAGACTCTAAAAGTTTCGCCTTATTAATTTATAGACACTAACTGTCCTGGCCTATTACTTTCGAGACTCTAAGAGTTTCGCCTTATTAATTTTGAGACACTAACTGTCCTGGCCTATTCTTTTAGGGACTCTAAGAGTTTCGCCTTATTAATTTAGAGACTCTAACTCTACTGGCCTACATCTTAGAGACACTAAGAATTTCGCCTTATTAATTTAGGGACACTAACAGTCCTGGCCTATTCCTTTGGAGACTCTAAGTGCTTCGCATTATTATTTTAGAGACCCTAACAGTCCTGGCCTATTCCTTTAGAGACTCTAAGAGTTTCGCCTTATTAATTTAGAGACACTAACTGTCCTGGCCTATTCCTTTAGAGACTCTAAGAGTTTCGCCTTATTAATTTATAGACTCTAACTCTCCTGGCCTATTTCTTTAGAGACACTAAGAGTTTCGCCTTATTAATTTAGAGACTCTAACTGTCCTAGCCTAATCTTTAGAGACTCTAAGAGATTCGCCTTATTAATTTAGAGAAACTAACTGTCCTGGCCTATTCGTTTAGAGACCCTAAGAGTATCGTCTTATTAATTTAGAGACTCTAACAGTCCTGGCCTATTCCTTTAGAGACTCTAAAAGTTTCGCCCTATTAATTTATAGACTCTAACTATCCTGGCCTATTCCTTTAGAGACTCTAAGAGTTTCGCCTTATTAATTTAGAGACTCTAACTGTCTTGGCCTATTCCTTTAGAGACTCTAAGAATTTCGCCTTAATAATTTAGAGACTGTAACTGTCCTGGCCTATTCCTTTAGAGACTCTAAGAGTTCCGCCTTATTAAATTAGAGAACCTAACTGTCCTGAACTATTCCTTTAGAGACTCTAAGTGTTTGGCCTTATTAATTTAGAGACTCTAACTCTCCTGGCCAATCCCTATAGAGTATCTAATAATTTCGCCTTATTAATTTAGAGACCGTAACTGTCCTGCACTATTCCTTTAAAGACTGAGGCTTTCGCCTTCTAAATTTAGGGAATCTAATTTTCCTGGCCTATTCCTTTAGAGACTCTAAGAGTTTCGCCTTATTAATTTAGAGACCCTAACTGTCCTTGCCTATTCCTTTACAGACTCTAAGAGTTTCGACTTATTTATTTAGAGACCCTAAAGGTCCTGGCCTATTCCCTTAGAGACTCTAAGTGTTTCGCCTTATTAATTTAGAGACTCTAACTGTCCTGGCCTATTCTTTAGAGACGCTAAGAGTTTCGCCTTATTAATTTAGAGACACTAATTTTCCTGGCCTATTCATTTAGAGATTCTAGGAAATTCGCCTTATTAATTTAGAGGCTCTAACTGTCCTGGCCTATCCATTTAGAGACTCTAAGAGTTTCGCCTTATTAATTTAGAGACTCTAATTGTCCTGGCCTATTCCTTTTGAGACTCAAAGATTTTCGCCTTATTAATTTTGAGACTCTAACTTTCCTAGCCTATTCCTTTAGAGATCACAATTGTTTCGCCTTATAAATTTAGAGACTCTAACTATCCGGGCCTATAACATTAGAGACTATAGAGTTTCGACTTTTAATTTAGAGACTCTAATTCTCCTGGCCTAATTCTTTAGAGAATATAATTTTTCGCGCTATTAATATAGAGACTGTAACTCCCCTGGCTTGTTCCTTTAGAGAACATAAGACTTTCGCCTTATTAATTTAGATTTACTAACAGTCCTGGCCTATTACTTTAGAGGCTCAAAGTGTTTCGCCTTATTAATTTAGAGACTGTAACTGTCCTGTCCTATTCCTTTATAGACTCTAAGAGATTCGCCTTACTAATTTTGAGCCCTAACTGTCCTGCATTATTCCTTTAGAGACTGAGACTTTCGCCTTATTAATTTAGAGACTCTAACTGTCCTGGCCTATTCGTTAAAGACACTAAGTGTTTCGCCTTATTAATTTAGAGACTCTAAATGTACTGGGCTATTCTTTATAGACGCTAAGTCTTTCGCCTTATTAATTTAGAGACATTAACACTCCTGGCCTATCCCTTTAGAGACTATAAGATTTCCGCCTTATTAATTTATAGACTCTAAATGTCCAGGCCTATTACTTTAGAGACTCTAAGAGTTTCGCCTTATTAATTTAGAGACTCTAACTCTCCTGGCCTATTCCTTTAGAGACTCTAAGTGTTTCGCCTTATTAATTTAGAGACACTAACTGTCCTCGACTAATCCTTTAGAGATTCTAAGAGTTTTGCCTTATTAATTTAGAGACTCTAACTGTCCTGGCCTATTACTTTAGAGACTAAAATATTTTCGCTCTTTTAATATAGAGACGGTAACAGTCCTGGCTTGTTCCTTTAGAGACCCTAAGACATTCGCCTTATTAATTTAGATTCCCTAAACTTACTGGCCTATTCATTTAGAGACTCTAAGATTCCGCCTTATTAATTTAGAGACACTAACTGCCTTGGCCTATTCATTTAGAGACTCTAAGCGTTTCGCCTTATTAATTTAGAGACTCTAACTGTCCTGGCCCATTACTTTAGATACTCTAAGTGTTTCGCCTTATTAATTTAGAGACCCTAACACAAGTGGCCTATTCTTTTGAGACCCTAAGGGTTTCGCCTTATAAATTTAGAGACACTAAACGTCCTGGCCTATTGCTTTAGAGACTCTAAGAGTTTCGCCTTATTAATTTAGAGACCCTAACTGTCCTGTCCTATTCCTTTAGAGACTCTAAGTGTTTCGCCTTACTAATTTAGAGACACTAACTGTTCTGGTCTATTCTTTAGGGACTCAAAGTGTTTCGCCTTATTAATTTAGAGACTCTAACACTCCTGGCCTATTCGTTTAGAGACTCTAAGCGGGTCGCCATATTATTTTGGACACACTAACATTCCTAGCCTATTACTTTAGAGACCCTAAGATTTTCGCCTTATTAATTTAGAGACTCTAACTGTTCTGGCCTATATATTTGAGCCACTAAGAGTTTCGCCTTATTAATTTAGGGACTCTAGCTGTCCTGGCCCATTTCTTTAGAGAATCTAGGTGTTTCGCCTTATTAATTTAGAGGCTCTAACTGTCCTGGCCTCTTAAGTTAGAGACTCTAAGATTTTCGCCTTATTAATTTAGAGACTGTAACTGTCCTGGCCCATTCTTTAGAGGCTCTAAGAGCTTCGTCTTATTAATTTAGAGACCCTAAGTGTCCTGGCCTATTCCTTTAGAGACTCTAAGTATTTCGCATTATTAATTTAGAGACTCTAAATATCCTGGCCTATTCCTTTAGAGACACTAAGTGTTTCGCCTTATTAATGTAGAGAATCTAACTGTCCTGGCCTATTTCTTTAGAGACTCTAAGTGTTTCGCCTTATTAATTTTGAGACTCTAACTGTCCTGGCCTTTTACTTTAGAGACTCTATGTGTTTGGTCTTATTAATTTAGAGACTCTAACTTTCCTGGCCTATTCCTTTAGAGACCCTAAGTGTTTCGCCTTCTTAATTTAGAGTCTCTAACTGTCTTGGCCTAAACCTTTAGAGACTCTAAGAATTTCGCTTTATTAATTTAGAGACTCTAATTCTCCTGGCCTATTCCTTTAGAGACTGTAAGAGTTCCGCTTTATTATTTTGGAGGCACTAAATGTCTTCGCCAATTCCTTTAGAGACTCTAATAGTTTCGCCTTATTAAATTAGAAACGCTAAATTTCCTGGCCTATTCATTTAGAGAATCTAAGTGTTTCGCCTTATTATTTTAGAGACTCTAACTGTCCTGGCCTATAACTTTAGAGCCGGTAAGTGTTACGCCTTATTAATTTAGAGACACTAACTGTCCTGGCCTATTCCTTTAGAGACTTTAAGAGTTTCGCCTTATTATTTTAGAGACTCTAACTGTCTTGATCTATTCCATTAGAGACTCTAAGTGTATCGCTTTTTTAATTTAGAGACTCTAACTGTCCTGGACTATTCATTTAGAGACACTACATGTTTCACCTAATTAATTTAGGGACCCTAAATGTCCTATCCTATTACTTTAGAGACTATAAGTGTTTCGCCTTATTAATTTAGAGAATCTAACACCCCTGGCCTATTCCTTCAAAGTTTCGCCTTATTAATTTAGAGACTGTAACAGTCCTAGCCTATTCCTTTAGAGAATCTAAGAGTTTCTACTTATTAATTTAGATACTCTAACAGTCCTGGCCTATACCTTTAGAGACTCTAAGTGTTTCGCCTTAATAATTATGAGACTCTAACTGTCCTGGCCTATAACATTTTAGACTCTAAGTATTTCGCCTTATTAATTTAGAGACTTCTAAATTTCCTGGCCTATTACTTTAGAGACTCTAAGTGTTTCGCCTTATTAATTATGAGACTCTAACTGTCCTGGCCTATTCTTTATAGACTCTAAGAATTTCGCCTTATTAATTTAAAGACCCTAACTCTCCTGGCCTATTCCTTTAGAGACACTAAGAATTTCGCCTTATTAATTTGGAGACACTAAATGTCCTGGCCTATTTCTTTAGAGACCGTATGATTTCCGCTTTATTAATTTAGAGACACAAACATTCCTGGCCTATACTTTTAGAGACTCTAAGAGATTCTCCTTATTAATTAAGAGACACTAACTGTCCTGGCCTATTCCTTTAGAGACTCTAAGTGTTTCGCCTTACTAATTTTGAGAACCTAACTGTCCTGCACTATTCCTTTAGAGTCTGAGTTTTTCGCCTTATTAATGTAGAGAATCTAAATGTACTGGCCTATAACTTTAAGGACTTTAAGTGTTTCGCCTTATTAATTTAGAGACTCTAACTGTCCTGGCCTATTACTTTAAGGCCTCTAAGAATTTCGCCTTATTAATTTGGGGACTCTACCACTCCTGGCCTATTCCTTTAAAACTCTAGAATTTTCGCCTTATTAATTTAGAGACACTATCTGTCCTGGCCTATTCCTTTAGAGACTCCATGTGTTTCGCCTTATTAATTTAGAGACACTAACATTCCTGGCCTATTCCTTTAGAGACTCTAAGAGTTTCGCCTTATTAATTTATACACCCTAACTCTCCTGGCCTATTTCTTTAGAGATTCTAATAGTCTCGCCTTATTAATTTAGAGACAATAACTGTCCTGGCCTATTCATTTAGAGCCTCTAAGAATTTCGCCTTATTAATTTAGAGACACTAAATCTCCTGGCCTATTCCTTTGGAGACTGTAAGTGTTTCAACTTATTTATTTAGAGAATCTAAAGTTCTTGGCCTATTCCTTTAGAGACTCTAAGATTTTCGGCTTATTAATTTAGAGACCCTAACTCTCCTGGCCTATTCCTTTAGAGGCTCTAAGTGTTTCGCCTTATTAATTTAGAGACTCTAACTGTCCTGGCGTATTCCTTTAGAGACTCTAAGTGTTTCGCCTTATTAATTTAGAGAATCCAACAGTCCTGGCCTATTCCTGTAGAGACTGTAAGGGTTTCGCTTTATTAATTTAGAGAAAGTAACTCTCCTGGCCTTTTTTTTAGAGACTCTAAAAGTTTGGCCTCATTAATTTAGAGACTCTAACTGTCCTGGCCTATGACTTTAGAGACTCTAAGTGTTTCGCCTTATTAATTTAGAGACTCTAAATCTCCTGACCTATTCCTTTAGAGACACTAAGTGTTTCGCCTTATTAATTTAGAGACTCTAACAGTCCTTGCCTTTATCTTTAGAGACACTTAGTGTTTCGCCTTATTAATTTAGAGACACTAACTGTCCTGGCCTCTTCGTTTAGAGATTCTAAGTGTTTCGCCTTATTAATTTAGAGACCCTAACCCTCCTGGTCTATTTTTAAAGACTCTAGTTGTTTCGCCTTATTAATTTAGAGACTCTAAATATCCTGTCCTAATCCTTTAGAGACGCTAAGATTTTCGCCTTATTAATTTAGAGACTCTATCATTCCTGGCGTATTCCTTTAGAGACTCTAAGAGTTTCGCCTTATTAATTCAGAGACTCTAACTGTCCTGGCCTATTCCTTTACAGACTCTAAGAGTTTTGCCTTATTAATTTAGAGACACTAACAGTCCTGGCCTATTCCTTTTGAGACTCTAAGAGTTTCGCCTTATTAAATTAGAGACTCTAACACTTCTAGCCCATTACTTTACAGATCACAAGTGTTTCGCTTTTCAAATTTAGAGACGGTAAATCTCCTGGCCTATAACTATAGAGACTCTGTTTTTTCGAATTTTTAATTTAGGGACTCTAACACTCCTGGCCTATTCCTTTAGAGACAAATATTTTCGCGATATTAATATAGTGACGGTAACATTCCTGGCTTGTTCCTTTAGAGACCCTAAGATTTTCGCCTTATTAACTTAGCTACCCTAACAGACCTGGTCTATCCCTTTAGAGATTCTAAGAGTTTCGCCTTATTAATTTAAAGACTCTAACTGTACTTTCCTATTCCCTTAGAGACTCTAAGAGATCCGCCTTATTAATTTTGAGCCCTAACTTTCCTGCACTATACCTTTAGAGACTGAGACTTTCGCCTTATTAATATAGAGACTCTAACTGTCCTGGCATATTACTTTAGAGACCCTAAGTGTTTCACTTATTAATTTAGATACTCTAACTTTCCTGGGCTATACCTTTAGAGACTCTATGTGTTTCGCCTTATTAATTTAGAGACACTAACTCTCCTGGCCTATCTCTTTAGGGACTCTGTGTTCCGCCTTATTAATTATGAGACTCTAACTGTCCTGGCCTATTCCTTTAGAAACCATAAGATTTTTGCCTTATTAATTTAGAGACTCTAACTGTCCTGGCCTATACCAATAGAGACTCTAAGTGTTTGACCTTATTAATTTAGAGACACTAACTCTCCTGGCCTATAACTTTAGAGACTCTAAGTTATTCGCCTTATTAATTTAGAGACTCTAAGAGTCCTGGAATAATCCTTTAGAGACTCTATGAGTTTCCCCTTATTAATTTATAGACCCTAACTCTCCTGGCCTATTCTTTTATAGACTCTAAGAGTTTCGCCTTATTAATTAGAGACTCTAATTGTCGTGGCCTATTTTAGAGACTCTAAGATTTTCGACTTATTAATTTAGACACTCCGACAGTCCTGGCCTATTCCTTTAGAGACTCTAGGAGTTTCGCATTATTAATTTAGTGATTCTAACTGACCAGGCCTATCATTTTAACGCCTCTAAGAGTTTCGCCTTATTAATTTAGAGACACTAAATCTCCTGGCCTATACTTTTATATACTCTAAGAGTTTTGCCGTATTAATTTAGAGACTCTAAATGTCCAGGCCTATTACTTTAGAGACTCGAAGAGTTTCGCCTTATTAATTTGTAGACTCTAACTGTCCTGGCCTATTCTTTAGAGGCCCTAAGATTTTCGCCTTATTAATTTAGAAACTCTAACGGTCCTGGCCTATACCTTTAGAGACCCTAAGAGTTTCGTCTTATTAGTTTAGAGACTCTAACTATCCCGACCTTTACCTTTAGAGATTCTAAGAGATTCGCCTTATTAATTTAGAGATTCCAACTGGCCTGGCATATTCTTTAGAGACTCTAAGAGTTTCGCCTTATTAATTTAGAGACACTAACTGCCCTGGCCTATTACTTTAGATACTCTAAGAGGTTCGCCTTATTAATTTAGAGACTCCAACATTCCTGGCCTATTCCTTTAGAGACTCTAAGAGATTCCCCTTATTAATTTAGAGAATCTAACTGTCCTGGCCTATACCTTTAGGTACCCTAAGGTTTTGGCCTTATTAATTTCGAGACTCTAATACTCTTGGCCTATTCCTTTGGAGACACTAAGGGATTCTCCTTATTAATTTAGAGACTATAATGTCCTGGCCTATTCCTTTAGAGACTCTAAACGTTCCGCCTTATTATTTTAGTGGCTCTAAATGTCCAATCCTATAACTTTAGAGACTCTAAGTGTTTCGTCTTATTATTTTAGAGACTCTAACAGTTCTGGCCTATTCATTTAAGGCCTCTAAGTGTTTCGCCTTATTAATTTAGAAACTCTAAATGTCTTGGCCTATCCCTTTAAGGCTTCTAACATTTTCGCCTTATTAATTTCCAAACTCTAACTCTCCTGGCCTATTCATTTAGAGACTCTAGGCGTTTCGCCTTATTAATTTAGAGACTCTAAGTGTCCTGGCCTATTCCTTTAGAGACTCCATGTGTTTCGCCTTATTAATTTAGGGACCATAACTGTCCTGGCCTATTCCTTTAGAGACTCTAAAAGTTTCGCCTTATTATTTTAGAGAAACAAACGGTCCTGGCCTATTTCTTTAGAGACCCTAAGAGTCTCGCCTTATTAATATAGAGACTTTAACTCTCCTGGCCTATTCATTTAGAGACTCTAAAAATTTCGACTTATTAATTTAGAGACTCTAACTCTCGTGGCCTATTTCTTTGGAGACTCTAAGTATTTCGCCTTATTAATTTAGAGACCCTAACAGTCCTGGCCTTTTTCTTATAGACTCTAAGACATTCGCCTTATTAATTTAGAGTCTCTAACGATCCTGGCCTATTCCTATAGAGACTCTAAGTGTTTCGCCTTATTAATTTAGAGAATTTAACTGTCCAGGCCTATTCCTTTAGAGACTCTAAGAGTTTCGCCTTATTAATTTAGAGACTCTAACTGTCTTGGCCTATTCTTTAGAGACTCTAAGCGTTTCGCCTTCTTAATTTAGGGACACTAACTATTCTGGCCTATTCCTTTAGAGACTCTAAGATTTTCGCCTTATTAATTTAGAGACTCTAACTGTCCTGGCCTATTCCTTTACGGACTCTAAGAGTTTCGCCTTATTAATTTAGAGACTCTAAATGTCCTGTCCTATTCCTTTAGAGACTTTAAAAGTTTTGCCTTATTAATTTAGAGACTCTAACTGTCCTGGCCTATTCCTTTAGAGACACTACGATTTTCTCCTTATTAATTTAGAGACACTAACACTTCTGCCCTATTACTTTAGAGACTCAAAATTTTCGCCTTATTAATTTAGAGACTCTAACTGTCCTGGCCTATTCCTTTAGAGACTCTAAGAGTTTCGCCTTATTAATTTAGAGACTCTAACTCTTCTGGACTATTCCTTTAAAGACACTAAGAATTTCGCCTTATTAATTTAGAGACTCTAACAGTCCTGGCCTATTCCTTTAGAGACTCTAAGAGTTTCCCCTTATTAATTTAGAGGCCCTAACTGTCCTGGCCTATTCCTTTAGAGACTCAAATATTTTCGACTTATAATTTAGAGACTCGAACTGTCCTGGCCTATTACCTTAGAGACTCTAAGAATTTCGCCTTATTAATTTAGAGACTCTAAGTGTCCTGACCTATTCCTTTAGAGACTCTAAGTGTTCCGCCTTATTATTTTTGAGACTCTAACTCTCCTGGCCTATTCCTATAGGGACTCTAAGAGTTTCGCCTTATTATTTTAAAGACTCTAACTGTCCTGGCCTATTCCTTTAGAGACTCTAAAAGTTTCGCCTAATTAATTTAGAGACTCTAACTCTCCTGGCCTATTCCTTAAGAGACTCTAAGAATTTCGGCTTATTAATTTAGAGACTCTAACTGTCCTGGCCTATTCCTTTAGAGACTCTAAGTGTTTTGCCATATTAATTTAGAGACTTTAGCTATCCTGGCCTATTCCTTTAGAGACTCTAAGGGATTCGCCTTATTAAATTAGAGACCCTATCTGTCGTGGCCTATTCTTATAGAGACTCTAAGGTTTTGGCCTTATTCATTTAGAGACTCTAACTGTCCTGGTCAATTCCTTTAGAGGCTCTAAGAATTTCGCCTTATTAATTTAGAGAACCTAAATATCTTGCACTAATCCTTTAGAGTCTGAGACTTTCGCCTTATTAAGTTTGAGACTATAACTGTACTGGCCTATTTCTTTAGAGACTCTAATTTTTTCGCCTTTTAAATTTAGAGACTCTAACTGTCCTGGCCTATTCCTTTAGAGACTCTAAGTGTTTCGCCTTATTAATTTAGAGACCCTAACTGTCCTGGCCTATTCCTTTAGAGACTCTAAGGGTTTCGCTTATTATCTTAGAGACACTAAATGCCCTGGCCTATTCCTTTAGAGACTCTAAGAATTTCGCCTTATTAATTTAGAGACTCTAACTGTCCTGGCCTATTCCTTTAGAGACTCTAAGAGTTTCGCCTTAATAATTTAGAGACCCTAAATGTCCTGGCCTATTCCTTTAGAGACCATAAGATTTTCGAATTATTAATTTCGAGATACTAAGTCTCTTGGCCTATTCCTTTAGAGACTCTAAGGGATTCTCCTTATTAATTTAGAGACCCTAAATGTCCTGGCCTATTCCTTTAGAGACTCTAATATTTCCGCCTTATTATTTTAGTGGCTCTAAAGTTCCGGGCCTATAACTTTAGAAACCCTAAGTGTTCCTTCTTATTAATTTAGAGACTCTAACAGTTCTGGCCTAATCCTTTAAGGACACTAAGTGTTTCGCCTTATTAAATTAGAAAGTCTAAATATCTTAGCCTATTCCTTTAAGGCCTCTAAGAGTTTCGCCTTTTTAATTTCGAAACTCTAACTCTCCTGGCCTATTCCTTTAGAGACTCTAGGAGTTTCGCCTTATTAATTTAGAGACTCTAACTGTCCTGGCGTATACCTTTAGAGACCCCATGTGTTTCGCCTTATTAATTTAGGGACCCTAATTGTCCTGGCCTATTCCTTTTGTTGACGCTAAGAGATTCGCCTTATTAATTTAGAGAATCAAACTGTCCTGGCCTAATTCTTTAGAGACTCTAAGAGTCTCGCCTTATTAATTTAGAGACTCTAACTCTCCTCACCTATTCATTTAGAGACACTAAAAATTTCGCCTTATTAATTTAGAGACGCTAATCCTCCTGGCCTATTCCTTTGGAGACTCTAATTATATCGCCTTATTAATTTAGAGACTCTAACTCTCCTGGCCTAATCCTTTAGAGACTCTAATAGTTTCGCCTTATCAATTTAGAGACTCTAACTGTCCTGGCCTATTCCTTTAGAGACTCTAAGTGTTTCGCCTTATTAATTTAGAGACTCTAACTGTCCTGGCCTATTTCTTTAGAGAATCTAAGAGTTTCGCCTTATTAATTTATAGAAACTAACGGTCCAGGCCTATTCCTTTAGAGACCCTAAGAGATTCGCCTTATTAATTTAGAGAATCTAACTGTCCTGGCCTAATCCATTAGAGACTCTAAGAGTTTCGCCTTATTAATTTAGAGACCCTAAATATTCTGGCCTATTCCTTTAGAGCCTCTAAGTGCTTCGCCTAATTAATTTAGGGACCCTAAGATTCCTGGCCTATTCCTTTAGAGACTCTGAGTTTTTCGCCTTATAAATTTAGAGAATCTAACTGTCCTGGCCTATTTCTTTAGGGACTCTAAGAGTTTGGCCTTATTAATTTAGAGACTCTAACTTTCCTGGCCTATTCCTTTAGGTACTCTAAAAGATTCGCCTTCTTAATTTAGAGACTCTAAATCTCTTGGCCTATTCCTTTAGAGTCACTAAGAATTTCGCCTTATTAATTTAGAGGCTCTTACAGTCCTGGCCTATTACTTTAGAGACTCTAAGAGTTTCGCCTTATTAATTTAGAGACCCTAACCCTCCTGGCCTATTCATTTAGAGACTAATATTTTTGACTTATTAATTTAGAAACTCTAACTGTCCTGCCCTATAACTTTAGAGACTCTAAGATTTTCGCCTTATTAATTTAGAGGCTCTAACAGTCCTGACCTATTCCTTTAGAGACTCTAAGGGTTTCGCCTTATTAATTTAGAGAATCTAACTGTCCAGGCCTATTCTTTAGGGACTCTAACAGTTTCGCCTTATTAATTTAGAGCCTCTAACTCTCCTGGTCTATTCCCTTAGAGACTCTAAAAGTTTCGCCTTATTAATTTAGAGACTCTAACTGTCCTGGCCTATTCCTTTAGAGACTCTAAGAAATTCGCCTTATTAATTTAGAGTCTCTAACTGTCCTGGCCTATCCCTTTAGGGACTCTAAGTGTTTCGCCTTATTAATTTAGAGACTTCAACTCTCCTGGCCTATTCCTTTTGAGACTCTAAGGGTTTCGCCTTATTCAATTAGAGACTCTAACTGTCCTGGCCAATTCCTTTAGAGGCCCTAAGACTTTCGCCTTATTAATTTAGAGACTCTAACTGTCCTGCACTAATCCTTTAGAGACTGAGACTTTCCCCTTATTAATTTTGAGACTCTAACAGTCCTGGCCTATTCCTTTAGAGACTCTAATTTTTTCGCCTTTTTAATTTAGAGACTCTAACTGTCCTGGCCTATTCCTTTAGAGACTCAAAGTGTTTCACCTTATTAATTATGAGATTCTAACAGTCCTGTCCAATTCCTTTAGAGACTCTGTTTCGCCTTATTAATTTAGAGACTGTAACTGTCCTGGCCTATTCTTCAGAGATTCTAAGAGTTTCGCCTTATTAATTTAGAGACACTAAGTGCCCTGGCCTATTCCTTTAGAGACTCTAAGAGTCCCGCCTTATTATTTTAGTGGCTCTAAATGTCCGGGCCTATATCTTTAGAGCCTCTAAGAGTTTCGTCTTATTAATTTAGAGACACTAACAGTCCTGGCCTATTCCTTTAGAGACTCTAAGGTTTTCGCCTTATTAATTTAGAGACTCTAACTGTCCTGGCGAATTTCTTTAGAGACTGTAAAAGTTTCGCCTTATTAATTTAGAGACCCTAACTGTCCTGCACTAATCCTTTAGAGACTGAGATTTTCGCCTTATTAATTTAGAGACTCTAACTCTACAGACCTATTCCTTTACAGACTCTAAGTTTTTCGCCTTATTAATTTCGAGACACTAACTGTCTTGGCCTATTCCTTTAGAGAATTTAAGAGTTTCGCCTTATTACTTTAGGGACTCTAACTGCCCTGGCCTATTCCTTTAGAGACTGTAAGTGTTTCACCTTATTAATTTAGAGCCTCTAACTGTCCTGCACTATTCCTTTAGAGACTGAGACTTTCGCCTTATTAATTTAGAGAACCTACCTGTCTTGGCCTATATCTTTAGAGACTCTAAGTGTTACGCCTTATTAATTTAGAGACTCTAACTGCCCTGGCCTATCCCCTTAGAGACTCTAAGTTTTTCGCCTTATTAATTTAGAGCCCCTAACTGTCCTGCACTATTCCTTTAGAGACTGAGAGCTTCGGCTTATTAATTTAGAGACTCTAATTGCCTGGCCTATTATTTTAGAGACTCTAAGATTTTCGCCTTATTAATTTAGAGACGCTAACTGTCCTGGCCTATTCCTTTAGAGACACTAAGATTTTCGACTAATTAATTTAGAGACTCTAACTGTCCTGGCCTATTACTTTAGAGACTCTAATTGTTTCGCCTTTTAAATTTAGACTCTAATTCTGGTGGCCTATGCTTTTAGAGACTCTAATATAATCGCCTTATTAATTTAGAGACCCTAACTGTCCTGGCCTATTTCTTAAAAACACTAAGATTATCGCCTTATTAATTTAGAGAGTCTAACTTTCCTTGCCTATCTTTTAGAGACTCTAAGTTTTTCGCCTTATTATTTTAGACACTCTAACCCCCTTGACCTATTCCTTTAGAGACTCTAAGATTTTCGCCTTATTAATTTAGATACACTAAAACTCTTGGCCTATTTCTTTAGAGACTGTAAGTGTTTGGCCTTATTAATTTAGAGACACTAACTGTCTTGGCCTATACCTTTACAGACTCTAAGAGTTTCGCCTTATTAATTTAGAGACCCTAACTTTCTTGGCCTATTCCTTTAGAGACTCTAAGTGTTTTGTCTTATTAATTTAGAGACAATCTGTCCTGGCTTATTCTTTTAGAGATTCTAAGTTTTTCGCCTGATTAATTTAGAGACTATAACTGTCCTGGCCTATTCCTTTAGAGACACTAAGATTTTCGCCTTATTAATTTAGAGACTCTAAATCTCTTGGCCTATTCCTTTAGAGACTCTAAGATTTTCGCCTTATTAATTAAAGACACTAAACCTCCTGCCCTATATCTTTAGAGACCCTAAGTGTTTCGCCTTATTAATTTAGAGACTTTAACTGTCCTGGCCTATTCCTTTAGAGACTCTAAGAGTTTCGCCTCATTTATGTAGATACTCTAACTGTTTTGGCCTATTCGTTTAGAGAATCTAAGTGTTTCGCTTTATTATTTTAGAGACACTAACTGTCCTGGCCTATTATTTTAGAAACTCTATAAGTTTCTCCTAATTAATTTAGAGACACTAACTATTCTGGCCTCTACATTTAGAGACTATAAGGGTTTCGCTTTATTAATTTAGAGACTCTATCTCTCCTCGCCTAACACTTTAGAGACTCTAAGATTTTCGCCTTATTAATTTAGAGACTCTAACTGTACTGGCCTATACTATTAGAGACTCTAAGATTTTTGCCTTATTAATTTAGATACACTAACTGACCTCGCCTATACCTTTAGAGACACTAAGATTTTCGCCTTATTAATTTGGAGACTCTAACAGTCCTGGCCTAATCCTTTAGAGACACAAAGAGTTTCGCCTTATTAATTTAGAGACCCTAACATTCCCGGCTTATTCCTTTAGAGACTCTAAGTGTTACGCCTTATTAATTTAGAGACTCTAAATGTCCTGGCCAATTCCTTTAGAGACTCTAAGAGATTCGCCTTATTAATTTAAAGACTCTAATTCTCCTGGCCTATTCTTTACAAACTCTAAGAGTTCCGAATTATTAATTTAGAGACTCTAAATTTCCTGGCCTATTCCTTTAGAGATTATAAGTTTTTCGCCTTATTTATTTAGAGTCTCTAACTGTCCTGGCCTATTACTTTAGAGATTCTGAGAGTTTCGCTTTATTAATTTAGAGACCCTAAATTTCTTGGCCTATTACTTTAGAGACTCTAAGTATTTCGACTTATTAATTTAAAGACTCTAATTCTCCTGGCCTATTCTTTAGAGACTCTAAGAGTTTCGCCTTATTAATTTAGAGACTCTAACACTCCTGGTCTAGTCCTTTAGAGACACTAAGAGTTTCGCCTTATTAATTTAGAGACTCTAACTCTCCTGGCCTATTCCTTTAGAGATTCTAAGAATTTCGCCTTATTAATTTAGAGACTCTAACTGTCCTGTCCTATTTTTTTAGAGACTCCATTAGTTTCACATTTTTAATTTAGAGACTATAACAGTCCTGGCCTATTCCTTTCGAGACTCTAAGAGTTTCACCTTATTACTTCAGAGCCTCTAACGGTCCTGGCCTATACCTTTAGAGACTCTAAGTGTGTCGCCTTATTAATTTAGAGACTCAAACTGTCTTGGCCTATTCCTTTAGAGACTCTAAGTATTACGCCTTATTAATTTAGAGACTCTAGCTGTCCTGGCCTATTCCTTTAGAGACCCTAAGTGTTTCGCCATATTAATTTAAAGACTCTAACTCTCCTGGCCTATTCCTTTAGAGACACTAAGAATTCGAATTAATAATTTAGAGACTCTAAATTTCCTGGCCTATTCCTTTAGAGATTCTAAGTTTTTCGCCTTGTTGATTTAGAGACACTAACGGTCCTGGCCTATTCCTTTAGAGTATCTAATTGTTTCGCGTTATTAATTTAGAGACTCTAACCGTCCTGGCCTATTCCTTTAGAGACACTAAGAGTTTCGCCTTATTAATTTAGAGACACTAACTGTCCTGGCCTATTCCTTTAGAGACTTTAAGAGGTTCGCCTTATTAATTTGGAGACACTAACAGTCCTGGCCTATTCCTTTAGAGACTCTAAGAGTTCCGCCTTATTAATTTTGAGACTCTAAATGTCCTGGCCTATACCTTTAGTGAATCTAAGAGTTTCGCCTTATTAATTTAGAGAATATAACTCTCATGGTCTATTCCTTTAGAGACTCTAAGTGTTTCGCCTTATTAATTTAGATACTCTAACACTCCTGGCCTATACCTTTAGAGACTGTAAGAGTTTCGTCTTATTAATTTAGAGACACTAACAGTCTTGGCCTATTTCTTTAGAGACTGAAAGAGTTTCGCCTTATTAATTTAGGGAATCTAACAGTCCTGGCCTATTCCTTTAGAGACTCTAAGAGTTTCGCCTTATTAATTTAGAGTCCCTTACTGTCCTGGCCTGTTCCTTTAGAGACTCTAAGAGTTTCGCCTTATTAATTTAGAGACTCCAACTCCCCTGGCCTATTCCGTTAGAGACTCTAAGTGTTTCGCCTTATTAATTTAGAGTCTCTAACTCTCCTAGCATATTCCTTTAGAGACTCTAAACGTTTCGCCTTATTAATTAGAGAATCTAACTGTCCTGGCCTATTCCTTTACAGACTTTAAGATTTTCGCCTTATTAATTTAGAGACTCTAACCGTCTTGGCCTAATCTTTAGAGAATGAAAGTGTTTCGCCTTATTACTTTAGAGACCCTAGCTGCCTTGGTCTATTCCTTTAGAGTATCTAAGTGTACCGCCTTATTAATTTAAAGACTCTAACAGTCTTGGCCTATTCCTTTAGAGACTCTAAGATTTTCGCTTTATTATTTTAGAGACCCTAACTTTCCTGGCCTATTACTTTAGAGACTCAAAGTGTTTCTCCTAATTAATTTAGAGACTCTAACTTCGCTGGCCTATTTCATTAGAGACTCTAATATTTTCGCCTTATTAATTTAGAGACACTAAATCACCTGGCCTATTAATTTAGAGAATCTAAGTGTTTCGCCTTACTTATTTAGTTACTCTAACTGTCTTGGCCTATTCATTTAGAGGCACTAAGATTTTCGCCTTATTAATTTAGGGACTCTAAATTTCCTGGCCTATTCATTTAGAGGTTCTAGGAGTTTCGCCTTATTAATTTAGAGACTCTATCTCTCCTGGCCTATTCCTTTAGAGACACTAAGAATTTCGCCTTATTAATTTAGAAACACTAAATGTCTTGGCCTATTCCTTTAGAGACTCTAAGATTTTCGCCTTATTTATTTAGAGACACTAAATATATTGGCCTATTCCTTTAGAGACTCTAAGTGTTTCGCCTTATTAATTTAGAGATTCTAACTGTCCTGGCCTATTCGTTTAGAGACTCTAAGAGTTTCGCCTTATTAATTTTGAGACCCTAACTGTCCTGGCCTATTCCTGTAGAGACTCTAAAAGTTTCGCCTTATTAATTTAGAGACTCTAACTGTCCTGGCCCATTCCTTTAGAGACTCAAAGTTTTTCGCCTTATTATTTTAGAGACGCTAACTGTATTGGCCTATTCCTTTAGAGAGTCTTAGAGATTCGGCTTATTAATTTAGAGACCCTAACTGTCCTGGCCTATTCTTTAGAGATTCTAAAATTTCGCCTTATTAATTTAGAGACTCTAACTGTCCTGGCCTATTCCTTTTGAGAATCTATTTGTTTCGCCTTATTAATTTAGAGGCTCTAACTCCCCTAGCCTATTCCTTTAGAGATCGCAATTTTTTCGCCTTACAAATTTAGAGACTCTAAATCTCCTGGCCTATAAATTTAGAGACACTAGATTTTCGACTTTTATATTTAGAGACACTAACAGTCCTGGCCTATTCCTTTAGAGACATTAATATTTTCGCCCTATTAATATTGAGACACTAATTCTCCTGGCTTGTTACTTTAGAGACTCTAAGACTGTCGTCTTATTAATTTAGATTCCCTAACAGTCTTGGCCTATTCCTTTAGAGACTCTAAGATTTTCGCCTTATTAGTTTAGAGACTCTAACTGTCCGGGCCTATTCCTTTAGAGGCTCTAAGAGTTTCGCCTTATTCATTTAGAGTCTCTAACTGTCCTGCACTATTCCTTTAGAGGCTGAGACTTTGACCTTATAATTTAGAAAATCTAACTCTTCTGGCCTATATCTTTAGAGACCCTAATTTCGCCTTATTAATTTAGAGACACTAACAGTCCTGGATTATTCATTTAGAGAACCTAAGAGATTCGCCTTATTAATTTAGAGACTCTAACTGTCCTGGCCTAATAATTTAGAGACTCTATGATTTTCGCCTTTTTAATTTAGAGACTCTAAATGTTCTGGCCTATTCCTTTAGAGACACTAAGATTTTCGCCTTATAATCTAGAGACTCTAAAACTCTTGGCCTATTCCTTTAGAGAGTCTAAATATTTCGCCTCATTAATTTAGAGTATCTAACTGTTCTTGTCTATTACTTTAGAGACTGTAAGTGTTTCGCCTTATTAATTTGCAGACTCTAACTATCCTGGCCTATTCCTTTAGAGACACTATGAGTTTCGCCTTATTAATTTAGTTACTCTAACATTCCTGGCCCATTTCTTTAGAGACTCTAAGAGTATCGCCTTATTAATTTAGAGACTCTAACTGTCCTTGCCTATTCCTTTAGAGACTCTAAGAGCTTCGGCTTATTAATTTAGAGACCCTAAAACACCTGGCCTATTCTTTTAGAGACTCTACGTATTTCACCTTATTAATTTAGATACTCTAACTGTCCTGGCCTAATCCTTTACAGACCCTAGGATTTTCGCCTTATTAATTTAGAGACACCAACACTCCTGGCCTATTCCTTTAGAGACACTTAAAGTTTCGCCTTATTAATTTAGTTACTCTAACAGTCCTGGCCTATTCCTTTAGAGACTCTAAGAGTTTCGCCTTATTAATTTAGAGACTTTAAGTGTCTTGGCCTATTCTTTAGAGACTAGAAGACATTCGCCTTCTTAATTTAGAGACTCTAAATCTCCCGGCCTATTCCTTTAGGGACTCTAAGATTTTCGCCTTATTAATGTAGAGACGCTAACTGTCCTGGCCTATTTCTTTAGAGACTCTAAGTGTTTCGCCTTATTTATTTAGAGACTCTAACTATCCCGCCCTATTCCTATAGAGACACTAAGATTTTCGCCTTATTAATTTTGAGACTGTAAATGTCCTGGCCTATTCCTTTGGAGACTCTAAAGGTTTCGCCTTATTCATTTAGAGACATTAACAGTCCCGTGCTTTTACTTTAGAGACTCTAAAAGTTTCGCCTTATTCATTTAGAGACTATAAATTTTCTTGCCTATTTCTTTAGAGACTCTAAGATTTTCGACTTATTATTTCAGAGACTCTAACCCTCCTAGCCTATTCCTTTAGAGATCACAAGATTTTCGCGTTACAAATTTAGAGACACTATCTCTCCTGTCCTATAAGTTTAGAGACTCTAGGGTTTCGACATTTTAGTTTAAAAAACTGTAATTTTCCTGGCCTATAACTTTAGAGAATATAATATTATCGCGCTGTTAATATAGAGACTGTAATTGTCTTTACTTGTTCCTTTTGAGATCCTAAGACTTTTGCCTTAATAATTTAGTTTCCCTAAGAGGACTGGCCTATTCATTTAGAGACTGCAAGACTTTAGCCTTATTAATTTAGTGACTCTAACTGTCCTAGCCTATTATTTTAGAGACTCAAAAATTTCGCCTTATTAATTCAGAGCCCCTAACAGGCCTGCATTATTCGTTTAGAGACTGAGTCTTTCGCCTTATTAGTTTAGAGACACTAACAATCCTGGCCTATTCCTTTAGAGACTCTAAGAGATTCGCATTATTAATTTAGAGATTCTAACTGTCCTGTACTATTCCTTTAGAGCCTCTAAAAGTTTCGCATTATTAATTTAGAGACTCTAACTCCCCTGGCCTAATCCTTTAGAGACTCTAAGAGTTTCGCCTTATTAATTTAGAGACTCTAACTGTCTTGGCCTATTCCTTTAGAGACTCTAAGAGTTTCGCCTTATTAATTTAGAGACATTAACGCCCTTGGCCTATTCCTTTAGAGACTCTAAGACTTTCGCTTTATTAATTTAGAGACTCTAACCCTCCTGGCCTATTACTTTAGAGACTCTAAGACTTTCGCCTTATTAATTTAGAGATACTAACCATCTTGGCCTATTTCTTTAGAGACTCTTAGAGTTTCGCCTTATTAATTTGGAGAACCTAACTCTCCTTGCCTATTCTTTTAGAGACTCTAAATGTTTCGCCTTATTAATTTAGTGACTCTAAGTGTACTGGCATATTCTTTTAGACACTCTAAGAGTTTCGCCTTATTAATTTAGAGACTCTAACTGTCCTGGCTTATTACTTTAGAGACTCTAAGTGTATCGCCTTATTAATTTAGAGTCTCTAACTCTCCTGTCCCATTCCTTTTGAGACTCTAAAAGTTTCGACATATAAATTTAGAGACTCTAACTCTCGTCGCCTATTCCTTTATAGACTCTAAGGGTTTCGCCTTATTAATGTAGAGACTTTAATCTCCTGGCCCAATCCTTTAGAGAATCTAAGTGTTTCGCCTTATTAATTTAGAGATTCTAACTGTCTTCGCTAATTCCTTTAGAGACACTAATGTTTTCGCCTTATTAATTTAGAGACTCTAACTGTCCTGACCTATTCTTTTAGAGACTCTAATTGTTTCGCCTTATTAATTTAGAGACTCTAACTGTCCTGGCCTATTCCTTTAGAGACTCTAAGAGATTCGTCTTTAAATTTAGAGACCCTAACTGTCCTGCACAAATCCTTTAGAGACTGAGACTTTCGCCATATTTATTTAGAGAATCTCATTGTCCTGGCCTATTCCTTTACAGACTCTAAGATTTTCGCTTTATTAATTTAGAGACACTAACTGCCTTGGGCTATTCGGTTAGGGACTCTAAATTTCGCCTTATTAATTTAGAGAGTCTAACAGTCATGGCCTATTATTTTAGAGACTATAAGATTTTCGCCTTATTAATTTAGAAACTCTAACTCTCCTGGCCTAATACTTAAGAGACTCTAAGTGTTTCGCCTTATTAATTTAGAGTCCCTAACTGTCCTGGCCTATTCCTTTAGAGACTCTAAGGGTTTTGCCTTATTAATTTAGATACTCTAACTGTCCTGTCCTATTCTTTAGAGACTCTAAGATTTTCTCCTTATTAATTTAGAGACTTTAACTGTCCTGGACTTTTCCTTTAGAGACGCTAAGTGTTTCGCATTATTAATTTAGAGACACTAACTGTCACGGCCTATTACTTTAGAGACTGTAAGAGTTTCGCCTTATTAAATTAGAGACTCTAAATGTCCTGGCCAATACTTTAAGACAATCTAAGGGTTTCTCCTTATTAATTTAGAGATGCTAACTGACTTGGTCTAATACTTTGAGTCTCTAAGAGATTCGCCTTATTAATTTAAAGATTCTAACTCTCCTGGCCTATTCCTTTAGAGCCTCTAAGAGTTCCGACTTATTAATTTAAAGACTCTAAATGTCCTGGCCTATTCTTTAGAGACCCTAAGAGTTTCGCCTTATTTAATTAGAGACTCTAACTGTCCTGTCCTATTACTTTAGAGATTCCGAGAGTTTCGCCTTATTAATTTAGAGACCCTAACTCTCTTGGCCTATTTCATTAGAGACTCTAAGGAATTCGACTTATTAATTTAAAGACTCTAATTCTACTGGCCTAAACTTTAGAGGCTCTAAGAGTTTCGCCTTATTAATTTAGAGAGTCTAACTGTCCTGGCCTATTCCTTTAGAGACTCTAAGGCTTTCGCCTTAATAATTTAGAGACTCTAACTCTATTGGCCTATTCCTTTAGAGACTCTAAATATTTCGCCTTATTAAATTAGAGACGCTGACTGTCCTGGCCTATCACTTTAGAGACACTAAGTGTTTCGCCTTATTAATTTAGAGACTCTAACTTTCCTAGCCTATTTCTTTAGAGCCTCTAAGAGATTCGCCTTATTAATTTAGAGACCCTAACTGCCCTGGACTAATTCTTTAGAGACTCTAAGTATTTCGCCTTATTAATTTAGAGACTCAAGCTGTCCTGGCCTATTCCTTTAGAGACTGTTAGAGTTTCGTCTTATTAATTTAAAGACTCTAACACTCCTGGCCTATTGCTTTAGAGACACTAAGAATTAGCCTTAATAATTTAGAGACACTAACTCTACTGGCCTATTCCTTTAGAGATTCTAAGTGTTTCGCCTTGTTGATTTAGAGATACTAACGTTCCTGGCCTATTCCTTTAGAGACCCTAAGAGTTTCGCCTTATCAATTTAGAGACTCTAACTGTCCTGGCCTATTCCTTTAGAGATTCTAATAGTTTCGCCTTATTAAATTATAGACTCTAACTGTCCTGGCCTAAACCTTTAGAGACTTTAAGTGTTTCGCCTTATTAATTTACAGTCTCTAACTGTCTTGGCCTTTTCCTTTAGAGACTCTAAGAGTTTCGCCTTATTAATTTAGAGAGTCTGACTCTCCTGGCCTATTCCTTTAAAGGCTCTAAGAGTTTCGCCTTATTAATTTTGAGACTCTAACTGTCCTGGCCTATTCCTTTAGAGACTCTAAGAGTTTCGCCTTATTAATTTAGAGCCCCTAACTGTCCTGAACTATTCCTTTAGAGACTGAGACTTTCGCCTTATTAATTTAGAGACTCTAACAGTCCTGGCCTATTCCTTTAGAGACACTAAGTTTTTCGCCTTATTAATTTGGAGGCACTAACTGTCCTGGCCTATTCCTTTAGAGTCTCTAAGTGTTTCGCCTTATTAATTTAGAGACACTAACTGTCTTGGCCTAATCCTTTAGAGAATCGAATTGTTTCACCTTATTAATTTAGAGACCCTAATTGTCTTGGCCTATTACTTTAGAGACTCAAAGTGTTTCGCCTTATTAATTTAGAGATTCTAACTGTCCTGGCCTATTCCTTTAGAGACTGAATATTTTTCGACATATTAATTTAGAGACTCTATCTGTCCTAGCCTATTTCTTTAGACACTCTAAGAGTTTCGACTTATTAATTTAGAGATTCTAACACTCCTGGCCTATTCCTTTAGGAACTCTAAGCGTTTGGCCTTTTTAAATTATAGAATCTAACTGTCCTGGCCTATTTCTTTAGAGACTCTAAGAGTTTCGATTAATTAATTTAGAGACACTAAGTGTCCTGGCCTATAACTTTAGGGACTCTAAGTGTTTCCCCTTATTAATTTAGAGAATCTAACTGTCCTTGCCTATTCATTTAGAGACTTTTAAAGTTTCGCCTTATTATTTTAGAGACTCTAACTCTCCTGGCCTATTTCTTTAGAGACTCTAAGTGATTTAACTTATTAATTTAGAGACTAACTGTCCTGGCCTATGCATTTAGAGTCTAACTTTTCGCCTTATTAACTTAGAGACTCTAACTGTCCTGGCGTATTCCTTTCGAGACTATAAGACTTTCGCCTTATTAATTTAGAGACCCCAAATGTCCTGCCCTATTACTTTGGAGACTGTAGGAGATTCGTCTTATTAATTTAGAGACTGTAACTCTCCTGGCCTATTACATTAGAGACTCTAAGAGATTCGCTTTATTAATTTAGAGACCCTTAATCTTCTGGCCTATTTCTTTAGGGACTCTAAGTGTTTCGCCTTATTAATTTAGAGACTCTAATTGTCCTGGCCTATTTTTTAGAGACTCTAAGATATTTGCCTTTTTAATGTAGAGACCCTTACTCTCCTGGCCTATTCCTTTAGAGACTCTAAGAAATACGCCTTATTAATTTAGAGGCACTAACTTTCCTGGCCTATTCCTTTAGAAACTCTAAGAATTTCGTCTTATTATTATAGAGACTCTAACTGTCCTGGCCTATTCCTTTAGAGGCTCTAAGGGTTTCGCCTTATTAATTAAAGACCCTAACTCTCCTGCACTATTACTTTAGAGACTGAGGCTTTCGCCTTATTCATTTAGAGACTCCTTTAGAAACTCTAATTGATTCGCCTTAATAGTGTAGAGACTCTAAAGATCCTGGCCTATTTCTTTAGAGACTCTAGGTGTTTCGCCTTATTAATTTAGAGACTGTAATCCTACTGGCTTATTCCTATAGAAAGTCTAAGAGTTTCGCCTTATTAATTTAGAGTCACTAACAGTCCTGGCCTATTCCTTTAGAGACTCTAAGAGTTTCGCCTTATTAATTTATAGACACTAACTGTACTGGCCTATTCCTTTAGAGACTCTAAGAGCTTCGCATTATTAATTTACAGACACTTAATGTCGTGGCCTATTCCTTTAGAGACTCTAAGTGCTTCACCTTATTCATTTTGTCTCTCTAACTGTCCTGGCGTATTCTTTTAGAGACACTAAGAGTTTCGTTTTATTAATTTAGAGACTCTAACACTCCTGTCCTATTCCTTTAGAGACTCTAAGAGTTTGGCCTTATTAATTTAGAGCCCCTAACTCTACTGCACTATTTCTTTAGAGACTGAGAATTCCGCCTTATTAATTTAGAGACTCTAATATTCCTGGCCTATTTCTTTAGAGACTCTAAGATTTTCGCCTTATTAATTTAGAGACTCTAAATGTACTGGCCTATTCCTTTAGAGACTTTAAGATTTTCGCCTTATTAATTTAGAGACACTAACACTCCTGGCCTATTCCTTTAGAGAATCTAAGAATTTCGCTTTATTAATTTAGGGAATTTAACTTTCCTGGCCTATTCCTTTAGAGACACTGAGATTTTCGCTTTATTAATTTAGAGACGCTGTCTGTCCTGGCATATAACTTAAAGAGAGTCTAAGAGTTTCGACTTATTATTTTAGAGAATCTAACTGTCCTGGCCTATTCCTTTAGTAAATCTAAGAGTTTCGCCTCATTAATTTAGAGACCCTAACAGTCCTGGCCTCTTCCTTTAGAGATCCTGAAAGTTTCGCTTTATTAATTTAGAGACTCGAACTGACCTGGCCTATTCCTTTAGAGGCTCTAAGTGTTTCGCCTTATTAATTTAAAGACCTCAAATGTCCTGGCCTATTCCTTTAGGGACTCCAAGTGTTTCGCCTAATTAAATTAGAGACACTAATCCTCCTGGCCTATTCCTTTAGAGAATCAAAGAGTTTCGCCTTATTAATATAGAGACTCTAACAGTCCTGGCCTATACATTTAGAGACCCTAAGTTTTTCGCACTTTTACTTTAGAGACTCTAAATCTCCTGACCTATTCCTTTATATACATCACGAATTTCGCCTTATTAATTTAGAGACACTATCTGTCCTGTCCTATTTCTTTAGAGACTCATTGAATTTCGCCTTATTAATTTACAGACCCTAACTCTCCTGCACTATTGCTTTAGAGACTAAACATTCGCCTTATCCATTTAGAGACCCTTACTGTCCTGACCTATTACTTTAGAGACTCTAAGAGTTTCGCCCTTTTAATTTAGAGACCCTAACATTCCTGGCCTCTTCCTTTAGAGAATCTAAGAGTTTCGTCTTATTAATTTAGAGATCGTAACTGCCCTGGCCTATTACTTTAGAGACTCTGAGAGTTTCGCCCTATTAATTAAGAGACTCTAACTCTCCTCGCCTATATTCTTAGAGAATATATTAGTTTCGCATTATTAATTTAGAGACTCTAACTCCCCTGGCCTATTACTTCAGAGACTCTAAGAATTTCGCCTTATTTATTTTAGAGTCTCTAAATGTCCTGGCCAATTCCTTTAGAGAATCTAAGAATTTCGCCTTATTAATTTAGAGACCCTAACATTCCTGGCCTATTCCTTTAGAGACTCTATTGATTTCGCCTTATTAATTTGAGACTCTAACTGTCCTAGCCCATTCCTTTAGAGACTCTAATTGTTTCGCCTTATTAATTTAGAGACTTGAATTTTCCTGGCCTATTCCTTTAGAGACTATAAGTGTTTCGCCTTATTAATTTAGAGACTCTAACAGTCCTGGCCTATATATTTAGAGACTCTAAGAATTTCGCCTTATTAATTTAGAGACTCTAACTGTCCTGGCCAAATACTATAGACACTCTGAAGTTTTCGCCTTCTTAATTATGAGATTCTAACTGTCTGGTCCTATACCATTAGGGACTGAGAGTTTCGCCTTATTAATTTAGAGACTCTAACTGTCCTGGCCTATTCCTTCAGAGACTCTAGGGTTTTCGCCTTATTAAACTAGAGACTCTAACTCTCCTGGCCTATTCCTTTAGAGACTCTAAGATTTTCGCCTTTTTATTTTAGGGACACTAACTTTCCTGGCCTGTTCCTTTAGAGACTCTTAGTTTTCGCCTTATTAATTTAGAGACCCCTAACTGTCCTGGCCTATTCCTTTAGAGACTCTAAGAGTTTCGCCTTATTAATTTAGAGACACTAACTGTCCTGTCCTTTTCCTTTAGAGACTCTAAGTGTTTCGCCTTATTAATTTAGAGAATCTAAGTGTCCTGGCCTAATTCTTTAGGGACTCTATGAGTTTCGCCTTATTAATTTAGAGACTCTAGCTGTCTAGACCTATTCCTTTAGAGACACTAAAATTATCGCCTTATTAATTTAGAGACTCTAACTGTCCTGGGCTGTTACTTTAGAGACTCTATGTGTTTCGCCTTATTAATTTAGAGAGTCTAACTGTCCTGGCCTAGTCCTTTAATGACTCTAAACGTTTCGCGTTATTAATTAGAGAATCTAACTCTCCTGCCCTATTCTTTTAGAGACTCTAAGAGATTCGCCTTATTAATTTAGAGACTCTAACTGACCTGGCCTAATCTTTAGAGAATGAAATGTTTCGCCTTATTAATTTAGAGATTCTAACGGCCTTGGCCTAATCCTTTAGAGAATCTAAGTGTTAGCCTTATTAATTTAGAGACTCTAACTGTCCTGGCCTATTCCTTTAGAGACTCTAAGATTTTCGCCTTATTAATTTAGAGAATCTAATCACCCAGGCCTAATATTTAGAGACTGAAATTTTTTCGCCTTATTAATTTAGAGACTGTATCTGTCTTGGCCTATTACTTTAGAGACTCTAAGAATTTCGCCTTTTTAATTTAGAGACTCTAAATGTCTTGGCATATTTTTTAGAGACTCTAAGAATTTCGCCTTATTAATTTAGAGACCCTAACTCACCTGGCCTGTACCTTTAGAGACTCAAAGTGTTCCGCCTTATTAATTTAGAGACCCTAACTGCCCCGGCCTATTCCTTTTAGGGACTCTAAGAGGTTCGCCTTATTAATTTAGAGCGCCTAACTGTCCTGCACTATTACTTTAGAGACTGAGACATTCGCCTTATTAATTTAAAGGCCCTAACTGTCCTGGCCTATTAATTTAGAGGCTCTAAGATTTTCGCCTTATTAATTTAGAGGCTCTAACTGTCCTGGCATATTTCTTTAGAGACTCTAAGAGTTTCGCCTTATTAATTTAGAGACCCTAATTGTCCTGGCCTATTCCTTTAGAGACACTCAGATTTTCGCGTTATTAGTTTAGAGACTCTAACTGCCTTGGCCTACTCCTTTAGAGACTCTAAGAAATTCGCCTTATTAATTTAGAGACTCTAAGGTTCTGGGCCTATTTCTTTAGAGACTCTAATAGTTTCGCCTTATTAATTTAAAGACTCTAAGTGTCCTGGCCTATTCCTTTAAGGATTCTAAGCGTTTCGCCTTATTAATTAGAGAATCTAACTGTCCTGGCCTATTCCTTTAGAGACTCTAAAATTTCGCCTTATTAATTTAAAGACTCTAACTGCCTTGGCCTATTCTTTAGAGAATCTAAGAGCTCCACCTTATTAATTTAGAGACCCTAACAGTCCTGGCCTCTTCCTTTAGAGACTCTAAGAATTTCGCCTTATTAATTTAGAGACTCTAACCGTCCTGGTCTAATCTTTAGAGACTGAAATTGTTTCGCCTTATTAATTTAGAGACTCTAACTCTCTTGGTCTATTCCTTTAGAGACTCTGAGGGTATCGACTTATTAATTTATAGACTCTAACTGTCCAGGTCTATACCTTTAGAGACTCTAAAATTTTCGCCATATTTATTTAGAGGCCCTAAATATTCTGGCCTAAACTTTTATAGACTCAAAATGTTCGCCTTATTAATTTTGAGAGCCTAACTTCCCTGGCCTATTCCTTTAGAGACTCTAAGAATTTCGCCTTATTAATTTAGAGACACTAAACCTTCTGGCCTATTCCTTTAGAGACACTAAGAGTTTCGCCTTATTAATTTAGTTACACTAACGGTCCTGGCCTCTTCATTTAGAGACAATAAGCATATCGCCTGATTAATTTAGAGCTTCTAAATGTCCTGGCCTATTCCTTTAGAGACTCTAAGAGTTTCGCCTTATTAATTTAGAGACACTAAATATCCTGTCCTATTCCTTTAGAGACTCTAAATGTTTCGCCTTATTTATTTAGAGACACTCACTCTCTTGGCCTATTCCTTTAGAGGCTCTAAGAGTTTCGCCTTAATAATTTAGAGATTCTAACTGTCCTGGCCTATTCGTTTAGAGACTTTAAGTTTTTCGCCTTATTAATTTAGAGACTCTAACTGAACTGGCCTATTCTTTAGAGACTCTAAGAGTTTCGCCTAATTAATTTAGAGACCCTAACTCTCCTGCACTATTCCTTTAGAGACTGAGGCTTTCGCCTTATTCATTTAGAGACCCTAATTGTCCTGGCCTACTCCTTTGGAGACTCTAAGTATTTCGCCTTATTAGTTTAGAGACCCTAACTGTCCTGGCCTATTTCTTTAGAGACTCTAGGTGTTTCGCCTTATTAATTTAGAGAATGTAAATCTACTGGCCTATTCCTATAGAGAGTCTAAGAGTTTCGCCTTATTAATTTTGAGTCTCTAACAGTCCTGGCCTATTCCTTTAGAGACTCTAAGAGTTTTGCCTTATTAATTTATAGACTCAAACTCTCCTGGCCTATTCCTTTAGAGACTCTAAGAGTTTCGCATTATTAATTTACAGACCCTTACTGTCCTGGCCTATTCCTTTTGAGACTCTAAGTGTTTAACCTTATTCATTTTGTCTCTCTAACGTTTCTGGCCTATTCTTTTAGAGACACAAAGAGTTTCGTATTATTATTTTAGAGACTCTTACTCTCCTGTCCTATTTCTTTAGAGACTCTAAGAGTTTTGCCTTACAAATTTAGAGCCCCTAACTGTCCTGCACTATTCTTTAGAGACTGAGAATTCCGACTTATTAATTTAGAGACACTAACATTCCTGGCCTATTTCTTTAGAGACTCTAAGATTTCTGCCTTATTAATTTAGAGACTCTAAATGTCCTGGCCTATTCCATTAGAGACTCTAATAGTTTCGCCTTATTAATTTAGAGACTCTAAAACTCCTGGCCTATTCCTTTAGAGAATCTAAGAGTTTCGATTTATTAATTTAGGGAATCTAACTTTCCTGGCCTATTCCTTTAGTGACACTGAGAGTTTCGCTTTATTATTTTAGAGACTCTATATGTCCTGGCATATAACTTAAAGAGACTCTAAGTGTTTCGACTTATTAATTTAATGAAACTAACTGTCCTGGCCTATTCATATATAGACTCTAAGAGTTTCGCCTTATTAATTTAGAGACTCTAAGAGTCCTGACCTCTTCTTTAGAGACACTGAAAGTTTCGCTTTATTAATTTAGAGACTCGAACTGACCTGGCCTATACCTTTAGAGGCTCTAAGTGTTTTGCCTTATTAGTTTAGAGACCCTAACTTTCCTGCACTCTACCTTTAGAGACGGAGTTTCGCCTTATTCATTTAGAGACCCTAAAAGTCCTGGGCTATTCCTTTAGGGACTCCAAGTGTTTCGCCTTATTAAATTAGAGACACTAATTCTCCTGGCCTATTCCTTTAGAGAATCTAAGAGTTTCGCCTTATTAATATAGAGACTCTAACAGTCCTGGCCTATATCTTTAGAGACCCTCAGTTTTTCGCACTTTTAATTTAGAGACTCCAACTCTCCTGACCTATTCCTTTATATAAATCACGAATTTCGCCTTATTAATTTAGAGACACTAACTGTCCTGGCCTATTCCTTTAGAGACTCATTGAATTTCGCCTTATTAATTTAGAGACCCTAACACTCCTGCACTATTCCTTTAGAGACTAAGACATTCGCCTTATCCATTTAGAGACCCTTACAGTCCTGACCTATTTCTTTAGAGACTCTAAGAGTTTCGCCCTTTTAATTTAGAGACTCTAACATTCCTGGCCTCTTTCTTTAGAGACTCTAAGAGTTTCGTCTTATTAATTTAGAGACCGTAACTGCCCTGGCCTATTACTTTAGAGACTCTGAGAGTTTCGCCCTATTAATTAAGAGACTCTAACTGTCCTGGCCTATATTCTTAGAGACTCTATTTGTTTCGCATTATTAAATTAGAGACTCTAACACCCCTGGCCTATTACTTCAGAGACTCTAAGATTTTCGCCTTATTAATTTAGTGACTCTAACTCTCCTGGCCTATTCCTTTAGAGACTCTAAGAATTTCTCCTTATTAATTTAGAGTCTCTAACTGTCCTGGCCAATTCCTTTAGAGACTCTAAGAATTTCGCCTTATTAATTTAGAGACCCTTATATACCTGGCCTATTCCTTTAGAGACTCTAAGGGTTCCGCCTTATTAATTTGAGACTCTAACAGTCCTAGCCCATTTCTTTAGAGAAACTAATACTTTCGCCTTATTAATTTAGAGACTTGAATTGTCCTGGCCTATTCATTTATTGACTATAAGTGTTTCGCCTTATTAATTTCGAGACCCTAACAGTCCTGGCCTATACATTTAGAGACTCTAAGAATTTCGCCTTATTAATTTAGAGACTCTAAATGTCCTGGCCAAAACCTTTAGACACTCTGAGATTTTCGCCTTCTTAATTATGAGATTCTAACTGTCCTGGCCTATAACTTTAGGGACTGAGAGTTTCGAATTATTAATTTAGAGACTCTAACTGTCCTGTCCTTTTCCTTTAGAGACTCTAAGTGTTTCGCCTTATTAATTTAGAGGATCTAACTGTCCTGGCCTAATTCTTTAGGGACTTTAAGAGTTTCGCCTTATTAATTTAGAGACTCTAACTGTCCAGACCTATTCCTTTAGAGACATTAAGTTTTTCGCCTTATTAATTTAGAGACTCTAACTGTCCTGGCCTGTTCCTTTAGAGAATCTATGTGTTTCGCCTTATTAATTTAGAGAGTCTAACTGTCCTGGCCTAGTCCTTTAATGACTCTAAGCGTTTCGCGTTATTAATTAGAGAATCTAACTCTGCTGCCCTATTTTTTAGAGACTCTAAGAGATTCGACTTATTAATTTAGAGACTCTAACAGACCTGGCCTAATTTTTAGAGACTGAAATGTTTCGCCTTATTAATTTAGAGACTCTAACAGCCTTGGCCTAGTCATTTAGAGAATCTAATTGTTCGCCTTATTAATTTAGAGAATCTAACTGTCCTGGCCTATTCCTTTAGAGACTCTAAGTTTTTCGCCTTATTAATTTAGAGACTCTAATCACCCAGGCCTAATATTTAGAGATTGAAAGTGTTTCGCCTTATTAATTTAGAGACTGTATCTGTCTTGGCCTATTAATTTAGAGACTCTAAGATGTTCGCCTTTTTAATTTAGAGACTCTAACTGTCCTGGCCTATTCCTTTAGAGACTCTAAGAGTTTCGCCTTATTAATTTAGAGACCCTAACTCACCTGGACTATTCCTTTAGAGACTCAAAGAGTTTCGCCTTATTAATTTAGAGACCCTAACTGTCCCGGCCTATTCCTTTTAGGGAATCTAAGTGGTCCGCCTTATTAATTTAGAACGCCTAACTGTCCTGCACTATTCCTTTAGAGACTGAGACTTTCGCCTTATTAATTTAAAGGCCCTAACTGTCCTGGCCTATTCCTTTAGAGGCTCTAAGATTTTCGCCTTATTAATTTAGAGACTCTAACTGTCCTGGCCTATTCCTTTAGAGACTCTAAGAGTTTCGCCTTATTAATTTAGAGACCCTAAATGTCCTGGCCTATTCCTTTAGAGACACTCAGAGTTACGCATTATTAGTTTAGAGACTCTAACTCTCTTGGCCTATTCCTTTAGAGACTCTAAGAAATTCGCCTTATTAATTTAGAGACTCAAAATATCTGGGCCTATTTCTTTAGAGACTCTAATAGTTTCGCCTTATTAATTAGAGAATCTAACTGTCCTGGCCTTTTCCATTAGAGACTCTAAAATTTTCGCCTTATTAATTTAAAGACTCTAACTGCCTTGGCCTATTCCTTTAGAGAATCTAAGAGTTCCGCCTTATTAATTTAGAGACACTAACAGTCCTGGCCTATTCCTTTAGAGACTCTAAGAATTTCGCCTTATTAATTTAGAGAATCTAACCGTCCTGGTCTATTCTTTAGAGACTGAAATTGTTTCGCCTTATTAATTTAGGGACTCTAAATCTCTTGGCCTATTACTTTACAGACTCTAAGGGTTTCGCCTTATTAATTTAGAGACACTAATTGTCCTGGCCTATACATTTAGAGGCTCTAAAATTTTCGACATATTAATTTAGAGACCCTAATTGTCCTGGCCTAAACATTTATAGACTCAAAATTTTCGCCTTATTAATTTAGAGATCCTAACAGCCATTGCCTATTCCTTTAGAGACTCTAAGAATTTCGCCTTATTAATTTAGAGATACTAACCCTCCTGGCCTATTCCTTAAGACACTAAGAGTTTCGCCTTATTAATTTAGTTACTCTAACGGTCCTGGCCTCTTCATTTAGAGACAATAAGCGTTTCGCCTGATTAATTTAGAGCTTCTAAATGTCCTGGCCTATTCCTTTAGAGACACTAAGAGTTTCGCCTTATTAATTTAGAGACACTAAAAATCCTGGCCTATTCCTTTAGTGACTCTAAATGTTTCGCCTTATTTATTTAGAGACACTCACTGTCTTGGCCTATTCCTTTAGAGGCTCTATGGTTTTCGCCTTAATAATTTAGAGATTCTAACTGTCCTGGCCTATTCGTTTAGAGAATCTAAGAGTTTCGCCTTATTAATTTAGAGACTCTAACTGTCCTTGCCTATTCCTTTAGAGACTCTAAGTGTTTCGCCTTATTAATTTAGAGAATCTAACCGTCCAGGCTTATTCCTTTAGAGACTCTAAATGTTTCGCCTTATTAATTTTGAGACTCTAACACTACTGGCCTATTCCTTTAGAGACACTAAGAGTTTCGCCTTATTAATTTAGAGACCCTAACTATACTGGTCTATACTTTTAGAGACTCTAAGGGTTTCGCCTTATTAATTTAGAGACTCTAACGGTCCTGGCCTATTCCTTTAGAGACTCTAAGTGTTTCGCCTTATTAATTTAGAGACACTAACTGTCCTGGCCCATTCCTTTAGAAACTCTAAGTGTTTCGCCTAATTAATTTAGAGAATCTATCTGTCCTGGCCTATTACTTTAGAGACTCTAAGTGTTTCGGCTTATTAATTTAGAGACACTAACTGTCCTGGCCTATTCCTTTAGAGATTCTAAATGTTTCGCCTTATTAATTTCGAGAATCTAACTGTCCTGGCCTAATTTTTTGAGACTCTAAGATTTTCGCCTTTTTAATTTAGAGACTCTAAACCTCCTAGCCTATTCCTTTAAAGATCGCAAGAGTTTCGACTTAAAAATTTAGAGACTCTAACCCTCTTGGCCTATAAGTTTAGAGACTCTAGAATTTCGACTTTTTATTTTAGAGACACTAACAGTCCTGGCCTACCCATTTAGAGACTATAATATTTTCGCCCTATTAATATAGAGACACTAACTCTCCTGGCTTGTAACTTTAGAGACCCTAAGGCTTTCGCCTTATTAATTTAGATTCCCTAACAGTACTGGCCTATCCATTTAGAGACTCTAAGATATGCGACTTATTAATTTAGAGACCCTAACTGTCCGGGCGTATACATTTACAGACTCTAAGAATTTCGCCTTATTCATTTAGAGACCCTAAATGTCCTGAACTATTCCTTTAGAGACAGAGACTTTCGCCTTATTAATTTAGAAAATCTAACTGCCCTGGCCTATTCTTTAGATACTCTAAGTTTTTCGCCTTATTAATTTAGAGACACTAACTGTCCTGGCCTATTCATTTAGAGACTCCAAGAGTTTCGCCTTATTAATTTAGAGACTCTTACTGTCCTGACCTATTCGTTTAGAGACTAAAGGGTTTCGCCTTATTAAATTAGAGACACTAAAACTCCTGACATATTCCTTTAAAGACTCTAAGTGTTTCGCCTTATTATTATAGAGACTGTAACTGTCCTTTCCTATTCCTTTAATGAATCTAATAGTTTCGCCTTATTAATTTAGAGACTCTAACTGTCCTGGTTTATTCCTTTAGAGACACTAAGTGTTTCGCCTTATTAATTAAGATACTCTAACTGTCCTGGCCAATTTTTTATAGGCTCTAAGAATTTCGCCTTATTAATTTAGAGAACCTAACTTTCCTGGACTATTCTTTTGAGACCCTAAGATTTTCGCCTTATTAATTTAGAGACTCTAAATGTTCTGGCCTATTACTTTAGAGACTTTAAGTGTTTCGCCTTATCAATTTAGAGACACTAACTCAGCTGGAATGTTCCTTTCTTGACTCTAAGAGATTCGCCTTATTAATTTTGAGTCTCTAACCGTCCCGGCCTAATCCTGTAGAGCCTAAGAGTTTCGCTTTATTAATTTAGAGACACTAACTTTCCTGGCCTATTCTTTTAGAGACTCTAAGAGTTTGGCCTTATTAATTGAGAGAATCTAACTGTCCTGGACTAATCCTTTAGAGACTCTAAGTGTTTCGCCTTATTAATTTTGAGCCCCTAACTGTACTGCACTATTCCTTTAGAGACTGAGAATTCCGCCTTATTAATTTAGAGACTCTAACAGGCCTGTCCTTTTCCTTTAAGACCTCTAAGTGTTTCGCCTTATTAATTTAGAGACTCTAACTCTCCTGGCCTATTCCTTTAAGGCCTCTAAGTGTTTCGCCTTATTAATTTCGAGACTCTAACCCTCCTGGCCTATTCCTTTAGAGACACTAGGAGTTTCGCCTTATTAATTTAGAGACACTAACAGTCCTGGTTTTCTCCTTTAGAGACTCCATGAGTTTCGCCTTATTAATTTAGAGACTCTAACTGTCATGGCCTATTCTTTTACAGACTCTAAGATTTTCTCCTTATTAATTTAGAGACTCTATCTGTCCTGGCCTATTTCTTTAGAGACTCTAAGGCTCTCGCCTTGTTAATTTAGAGACTTTAACTTTCCTGGCCTATTCATCTAGAGACACTAAGTATTTTGCCTTATTAATTTAGAGACCCTAACCCTCCTGTCCTATTCCTTTGGAGAGAGTAATTATTTCGCCTTATTTATTTTGAAACTCTAAATATGCTGTCCTATCCCTTTAGAGACTCTAAGAGTTTCGCCTTATTAAATTGGAGTCCCTTACTGTCCTGGCCTATACCTTTAGAGACTCTAAGACTTTCGCCTTATTAATTTAGAGACACTAACGGTCCTGGCCTATTCCTTTAGAGACTCTAGGATTTTCGCTTTATTTATTTAGAGAATCTAACTGTCCTGGCCTATTCCTTTAGATAATCAAAAAGTTTAGCCTTATTAATTAGAGACTCTAACTGTCCTGGCCTATTCTTTAAAGACTCTAAGAAATTCGCCTTACTAATTTAGAGACCCTAACTCTCCTGGTCTATTCCTTTAGAGATACAAAGTTTTCGCCTTATTAATTTAGAGACACTAATACATCTGTCCTATTTCTTTAGAGACTCTAAGTGTTTCGCCTTATTAATTTAGAGACCCTAACTGTCCTGGCCTATCCCTTTAGAGACGCTAAGAGTTTCGCCTTATTAATTTAGAGACTCTTAAACTTCTGGCCTATTCCTTTAGAGACTCTAAGATTTTCGCCTTATTCATTTAGAGACCCTAAATATCCTGCACTCTTCCTTTAGAAACTGAGTCTTTCGCATTATTAATTTAGAAAATCTAACTGCCCTGGCCTATTCTCTAGAGACTATAAGTGTTTCGCCTTATTAATTTAGAGACACTTACTGTCCTGGCCTATTCATTTAGAGACTCTAAAATTTTCGCCTTATTAATTTAGAGACACTTACTGTCCTGGCCTTTTACTTTAGAGACTCTAAGAGTTTCGCCTTATTAATTTAGAGACTCTATCTGTCCTGGTCTATTCCTTTAGAGACCCTAAGTGTTTCGCCTTATTAATTTAGAGTCCCTAAATGTCCTGGCCTATAAGTTTAGAGTCTTTAAGATTTTCGCCTTATTAATTTAGACAGGCTAACTGTCCTGGCCAATCCCTTTGGAGGCTGTAAGTGTTTCGCCTTATTCATTTAGAGCCCCTAACTCCCCTGCACTTTTCCTTTCGAGGCTGAGCCTTTCGCCTTATTAATTTAGAGACACTAAGTGTAATTGCCTAATACTTTAAAGACTCTAAGTGTTTCGACTTATCAATTTAGAGACTCTAACTGTCCTGGCCTATTATTTAGAGCTTCTAAGAATTTCGTCTCATTAATTTAGAGACTCTCACTGTCCTGGTTTATAACTTTAGAGACTCAAAGAATTTCGCCTTATTAATTTAGAGACTCTAACACTCCTGGCCTATTCCTTTAGAGACTCTAAGTGTTCCGCCTTATTAATTTAGAGATTATAACTGTCCTGGCCTATTCATTTAGAGAATCTAAGTGTTTCGCCTTATTAATTTCGAGACACTAACTGTCCTAGCCTATTCCTTGAGAGACACTAACAGTTTCGCCTTATTAATTTAGAGGCTCTAATTGTCCTGGCCTATTCCTTTAGAGACTCTAAAGGTTTCGCCTAATTAATTTAGAGACTCTTTCTGTCTTGGCCTATTCCTTTAGAGACTCTAAAGTTTCGCCTTATTAATTTAGATACCCTAAATGTCCTGGCCTATTCCTTTAGAGAATCTAAGAGTTTCGCCTTAATAAATTAGAGACGCTAAATGTCCTGGCCCATAGCTTTAGAGACACTAAGAGTTCCGCCTTATTAATTTAGAGACCCTAAATATCCAGACCTATTCGTTTAGAGACTCTAAGAGTTTCGCCTTATTAATTTAGAGACTCTAACTCTCCTGGCCTATTTCTTTAGAGACTCTAAATGGTTCGCTTTATTACTTTAGAGACTCTAACACTCCTAGCCTATTCCATTAAAAATTTAGAGACTCTAAATCTCCTGGCCTATAACTTAAGAGACACTAGTGTTTCGACTCTTTAATTTAGAGACACTATCTATCCTGGCCTATTACTTTAGAGACTCTAATATTTTCGCGCTATTAATATAGAGACTGTAATTGTCCTGGCTTGTTCCTTTAGAGACCCTAAGTCTTTGGCCTTATTAATTTAGATCCCCTAACTGTCCTGGCCTATTCTATAGAGATTCTAAGAGTTTCGCCTTATTAAATTAGAGACCCTAACTGTCCTGGCCTAACACTTTAGAGACCCTAAGTGTTTCGCCTTATTAATTTAGGGACTCTAATTCTCTTGGCCTTTTCCTTTAGGTACTCTAAGAGTTTCGTCTTATTAATTTAGAGACCCTAAATGTCCTGGCCTATTCCTTTAGAGACTCTAAGAGTTTCGCCTTATTAATTTAGAGACTCTAACTGTCCTGGCCTATTCCTTTAAGGCCTCTAAGTGTTTCGCCTTATTAATTTCGAGACTCTAAACCACCTGGCCTATTCCTTTAGAGACACTAGTAGTTTCGTCTTATTAATTAATAGACACTAACTGTCCTGGTCTACTCCTTTAGAGACTCCATGATTTTCGGCTTATTAATTTATAGACTCTAACTGTCCTGGCCTATTCCTTTAGAGACTCTAAGATTTTCTCCTTATTAAATTAGAGACTCTCTCAGTCCTGGCCTATTTCTTTAGAGACTCTAAGACTCTCGCCTTGTTAATTTAGATACTCTAACTCTCCTGGCCTATTCATCTAGAGACACTAAGTGTTTTGCTTTATTAATTTAGAGACTCTAACCCTCCTGTCCTATTCCTTTGGAGACTGTAAGTATTTCGCCTTATTTATTTAGAAACTCTAAATATGCTGGCCTATCCCTTTAGAGACTCTTAGAGTTTCGCTTTATTAAATTGGAGTCCCTTACTGTCCTGGCCTATACCTTTAGAGACTCTTAGTCTTTCGCCTTATTAATTTAGAGACACTAAATGTCCTGGCCTATTCCTTTGGAGACTCTAGGATTTTCGCCTTATTTATTTAGAGAATCTAACTGTCCTGACCTATTCCTTTAGAGACTCTAAAAGTTTGGCCTTATTAATTAGAGACTCTAAATGTCCTGGCCTATTCTTTAGAGACTCTAAGAAATTCGCCTTACTAATTTAGAGACCCTAACTCTCCTGGCCTATTCCTTTAGAGACACTAAGATTTTCGCCTTATTAATTTAGAGACACTAACACTTCTGGCCTATTTCTTTAGAGACTCTAAGAGATTCGCAATATTAATTTAGAGATCCTAACTGTCCTGGCCTATCCCTTTAGAGACGCTAAGTGTTTCGCCAAATTAATTTAGAGACTCTTACACTCCTGGCCTTTTCCTTTAGAGACTCTAATATTTTCGCCTTATTCATTTAGAGACCCTAACTATCCTGCACTATTCCTTTAGAGACTGAGTTTTTCGTCTTATTAATTTCGAAAATCTAACTGCCCTGGCCTATTCTTTAGAGAATATAAGTGTTTCGCCTCATTAATTTAGAGACCCTAAGAGTCCTGGCCTATTCATTTAGAGACTCTAAATGTTTCGCCTTATTAATTTAGAGACTCTTACTGTCCTGGCCTATTACTTTAGAGACTCTAAGAGTTTCGCCTTATTAATTTAGAGACTCTATCTGTCCTGGTCTATACCTTTAGAGACCCTAAGTGTTTTGCCTTATTAATTTAGAGACCCTAAATGTCCTGGCCTATAACTTTAGAGACTTTAAGATTTTCGCCTTATTAATTTAGAGACACTAACTGTCCTGGCCAATCCCTTTGGAGGCTGTAAGAGTTTCGCCTTATTAATTTAGAGCCCCTAACTCCCCTGCATTTTTCCTTTCGAGGCTGAGACTTTCGCCTTATTAATTTAGAGACACTAAGTGTAATTGCCTAATCCTTTACAGTCTCTAAGTGTTTCGACTTATCAATTTAGAGACTCTAACTGTCCTGGCCTATTATTTAGAGCCTCTAAGAATTTCGTCTTATTAAATTAGAGACTCTCACTGTCCTGGCTTATCACTTTAGAGACTCAAAGAATTTCGCCTTATTAATTTAGAGACTCTAACACTCCTGGCCTATTCCTTTAGAGACTCTAAGTGTTCCGCCTTATTAATTTAGAGACACTAACTGTCCTGGTCTATTAATTTAGAGACTCTAAGCGTTTCGCCTTATGAATTTTGAGACCCTAACTGTCCAGGCCTATTCCTTTAGAGACTCTAAGTGTTTCGCCTTATTAATTTAGAGATTCTAACTTTACTGGCCTATTCGTTTAGAGGATAAAGGGTTTCGCCTTATTAAATTAGAGACACTAAATCTCCTGGCCTATTCCTTTAAAGACTCTAAGTGTTTCGCCTTATTATTTTAGAGACTGTAACTGTCCTGGCATATCCCTTTAGTGACTCTAATAGTTTCGCCTTATTAATTTAGAGACCCTAACTGTCCTGGCTTATTCCTTTAGAGACACTAAGAGTTTCGCCTTATTAATTAAGAGACTCTATCTCTCCTGGCCTATTCTTTATAGGCTCTAAGTATTTCGCCTTATTAATTTATAGACCTTAACTCACCTGGACTATACTTTTGAGACTCTAAGTTTTTCGCCTTATTAATTTAGAGACTCTAACTGTTCTGGCCTATTACTTTAGAGACTCTAAGTGTTTCTACTTATATATTTAGAGACACTAACTGTCCTGGAATATTCCTTTCGAGACTCTAAGCGATTCGCCTTATTAATTTTGAGACTCAAACCGTCCGGGCCTAATCCTGTAGAGAATAAGTGTTTCGCCTTATTAATTTAGAGACTCTAACGTTCCTGGCCTATTATTTTAGAGACTCTAAGATTTTGGCCTTATTAATTGAGAGACTTTAACATTCCTGGCCTATTCCTTTAGAGACTCTATGTGTTTCGCCTTATTAATTTTGATCCCCTAACTGTCCTTTACTATTCCTTTAGAGACTGAGAATTCCGCCTTATTAATTTAGAGACTCTAACATTCCTGGCCTATTCCTTTAAGGCCTCTAAGTGTTTCGCCTTATTAATTTCGAGACCCTAACCCTCCTGGCCTATACCTTTAGAGACAATAGGAGTTCCGCCTTATTAATTTAGAGACACTTACTGTCCTGGTCTACTCCTTTAGAGACTCCACGAGTTTCGCCTTATTAATTTAGAGACTCTAACTGTCCTGGCCTATTCTTTAGAGACTCTAAGATATTCTCCTTATTAATTTAGAGACGTTATATGTCCTGGCCTATTTCTTTTGAGACTCTAAGACTCTCGCCTTATTAATTTAGAGACTCTAACTCTCCTGGCCTATTCATCTAGAGACACTAAGTATTTTGCCTAATTACTTTAGAGACACTAACCCTCCTGTCCTATTCCTTTGGAGACCGTATGTATTACGCCTTATTTATTTAGAAACACTAAATATGCTGGCCTATCCCTTTAGAACCTCTAAGAGTTTCGCATTATTAAATTAGAGTCCCTTACTGTCCTGGGCAATAACTTTAGAGACTCTAAGACATTCGCCTTATTAATTTTGAGACCCTAACTGTCCTGGCCTATTCCTTTAGAGACTCTAGGATTTTCGCCTTATTTATTTAGAGAATCTAACTGTCCTAGACTATTCCTTTAGAGACTCTAAAAGTTTGGCCTTATTAATTAGAGACTCTAACTGTCCTGGCCTAATCTTTAGAGAATCTAAGAAATTCGCCTTAATAATTTAGAGGCTCTAAATCACATGGCCTATTCCTTTATAGACACTAAGTGTTTCGCCTTATTAATTTAGAGACACTAACACTTCTGGCCTATTTCTTTAGAGACTTTAAGAGTTCGGCCTTATTAATTTAGAGAGCCTAACAGTCCTGGCCTATCCCTTTAGAGACGCTAAGAGTTTTGCCGTATTAATATAGAGACTCTTACACTCCTGGCCTATTCCTTTAGAGACTTTAAGAGTTTCGCCTTATTAATTTAGAGACAATAAATTTCCTGGCCTATTCCTTTAGAGACTCTAAGAGTTTCGCCTTATTAATTTAGAGATACTAAATTTTCTGGCCTATTGCTTGAGAGACTCTAAGAGTTTCGCCTTATTAATTTTGAGTCTCTAACTGTCCTGGTCTATTCCATTAGATACGCTAAGAGATTCGATTTAATATTTTAGGGACTCTAAATTTTCTGGCCTAAATCTTTAGAGGCGCTAAGAGTTTCGCCTTATTAATTTCGAGACTCTAACTATCCTGGCATATTCCTTTCGAGACTCTAAGTGTTTCGCCTTATTAATTTAGAGACCCTAACTATCCTGGCCTTTTCCATTATTGACTCTAATTATTTGGCCTTATTCATTTAGAGAATTTAACTCTCCTGGCCAATTCCTTTAGAGACTCTAAGTGTTTCGCCTTATTAATTTAGAACCCCTAACTGTACTGCACTATTCATTTAGAGACTGAGACTATCGCCTTATTCATTTAGAGACTCTAACTGTCCTGGCCTAATACTTTAGAGGCTCTAAGTGTTTCGCCTTATTAATTTAGAGTCTCTAACTGTCCTGACCTATTCCTTTAGAGACTCTAAGTGTTTCGCCTTATTAATTTTGAGACTCTAACTGTCCTAGCCTATTTCTTTAGAGACTCTAAATTTTTCAACTTATTAATTTAGAGACACTTACTGTCCTGGCCTATTCCTTTAGAGACGCTAAGAGTTTCGCCTTATTAATTTTGAGACTCTAAATGCCCAGGCCTAATCCTTTAGAGACTCTAAGAGATTCGCCTTATTAATTTAGAGACACTACTTGTCCTGGCCTATTCCTTTAGAGACTCTAAGTGTTTCGCCTTATTAATTTAGAGACTCTAACAGTCCTGGCCTATTCCTTTCAGACACAAAGAATTTCTCCTTAGTAAAGTAGAGACTCTAACTCTCCTAGACTATTCCTTTAGAGATGACATGTGTTTCGCCTTACAAATTTAGAGACTCTAACTCTCCTGGCCTAAAAATCTAGAGACTCTGGTTTTTTGACATTTTAATTTAGAGATTCTAAATCTCCTGGCATATTCCTTTAGAGATTATAATAATTTCGCGCTATTAATATAGATACTCTAACTGTCCTGGCTTGTTCCTTTAGAGAACCTAAGATTTTCGCCTTATTAATTTAGCTTCCCTAACAGTCCTGGCCTATTCCTTTAGAGACACTAAGAGTTTCGCCTTATTAATTTAAAGACCCTAACTGTCCTGTCTTACGTCTGTAGAGACTCTAAGTGATTCGCCTTATTAATTTAGAGGCTCTAACTGTCCTGGCCTATTCCTTTAGAGACTGAAAGTGTTTCGCCTTATTAATTTAGAGACACTAACTCTCCTGGCCTATTCTTGAAAGACTCTAAGTATTTCGCCTTATTAATTTAGAGGCTCTATCGGTCCTGGCCTATTCCTTTAGAGACACTAAGTATTTCGCCTTATTAATTTAGAGACCCTAACTGTCCTGGCCTATTCTTTTAGAGACTCTAAGAGTTTGGCTTTATTAATTTAGAGACTCTAACAGTTCTGGCCTACTACTTTAGAGACTCTAAGAGATTCGCCTTATAAATTTAGAGACACTAACTATCCTGGAATATTCCTTTCGAGACTCTAAGAGATTCGCCTTATTAATTTTGAGACTCTAACCGTCCTAGCCTAAACCTGTAGAGACTCTATGTTTTTCGCCTTATTAATTTAGAAACACTAAGTTTCCTGGCCTATACTTTTACAGACTCTAAGAGTTTCGCCTTATTAATTTAGAGACTCTAACAGACCTGGTCTATTCCTTTAGAGACACTAAGGCTTTCGCCTTATTAATTTTGAGACCCTAACTCTCCTGCACACTTCCTTTAGAGACTGAGAAATTCGCCTTATTAATTTAGAGAATCTAACTGTCCTGGCCTATCACTTTAAGGCCTCTAAGTGTTTCGCCTTATTAATTTTGTGAATCTAACTGTCCTGGACTATTCCGTTAAGGGCTCTAAAAGATTCGCCTTATTAATTTCGAGACTCTAACCCTCCTGGCCTATTCCTTTAGAGACTCTAGGAGTTTCGCCTTAGTAATTTAGAGACACTAACTGTCCTGGTCTATTCCTTTAGAGACTCCAAGTGTTTTGCCTTATTAATTTAGAGACTCAAACTTTCCTGGCCTATTACTTTAGAGAATCTAGGAGTTTCTCCTTATTAATTTAGAGACCCTAACTCTCCTGGCCTATTTCTTTAGAGACTCTAAGTGTCTCGCCTTATTAATTTTGAGACTCTAACTCTCCTGGCCTATTAATTTAGAGACTCTAAGAATTTCGCCTTATTAATTTAGAGACTCTAACTATCCTGCCCTATTCCTTTGAAGACTGTAAGTATTTCGCCTTATTTATTTAGAAACACTAGATGTGTTGGCCTATCCCTTTAGAGACTCTAAGAGTTTCGCCTTATTATATTAGAGTCACTTAGTGTCTTGGCCTATCACTTTAGAGACACTAAGACTTTCGCCTTATTAATTTAGAGACTCTAACTTTCCTGGCCTATCCCTTTAGAGACTCTAGGGGTTTCGCCTTATTAATTTAGAGAATCAAACTGTTCTGTCCTATTAATTTAGAGACTCTAAAAGTTTCGACTTATTAATTTAGAGAAACTAACACTCCTGGCCTAATTCTTAAGAGACTCTAAGAGTTTCGCCTTATTAATTTAGAGACTCTAACTGTCATGGCCTATCCCTTTAGATACTCTAGCAGTTTTGCCTTATTAATTTAGATACCCTAACGTTCCTGTCCTATTCCTTTAGAGACTCTAATATTTTCGCCTTATTAATTTAGAGACACTAACTCTCCTGGCCTATTCCTTTAGAGACACTAAGAGTTTCGCTTAATTAATTTAGAGACACTAACACTTCTGGCCTATTTCTTTAGAGACTCAAACAGTTTCGCCTTATTAATTTAGAGACTCTAACTCTCCTGCCCTATCCCTTTAGAGACGCTAATTTTTCGCCTTATTAATTTAGAGAATCTAACTCTCCTGGCCTATTCCTTTAGAGACTTTAAGAATTTCGCCTTATTAATTTAGAGACTATAACTTTTCTGGCCTATAACTTTAGAGACTCTAAGAGTTTCGCCTTATTAATTTTGAGACTCTAACTTTCCTGGCCTATTCCTTTAGATACTCTAAGATTTTCGCCTTATTATTTTAGGGACCCTAACTGTCCTGGCCTATTCCACTAGAGACTCTAAGTGTTTCGCCTTATTAATTTAGAGACTCTAACTGTCCTGGCCTATTCCTTTAGAGACTCTAAGAGTTTCGCCTTATAGATTTAGAGACTCTAAATTTCCTGGCCTATAAATTTAGAGACGCTAAGATTTTCACCTTATTAATTTAGAGACCCTAACTGTATGGCCTATTCCTTTAGAGACACTAAGAGTATCGCCTTATTAAATTAGAGACACTAACTGTCTTGGCATATTCCTTTAGAGTCTCTAAGAGTTTGGCCTTAAACATTTAGAGAATGTAATAGTCCTGTCCAATCCCTTTAGAGACTCTAAGTGTTTCGCCTTATTAATTTAGAGCCCCTAACTGTCCTGCACTATTCCTTTAGAGACTGAGACTATCGCCTTAGTAATTTAGAGACTCTAACTGTCCTGGCCTATTCCTTTAGAGACTCTAAGTGTTTCGCCTTATTAATTTAGAGACTCTAACAGTCCTGGCCTATTCCTTTAGAGACACTAATTGTTTCGCCTTATTCATTTAGAGACTCTAACTCTCCTGGCCTATTCCTTTAGAGAGGCTAAGAGTTTCGCCTAATTAATTTAGAGACTGTAAATGTCCTGGCCTATACCCTTAGAGACTCTAAGAGTTTGGCCTTATTAAATTAGAGACAATAACTTTCCTGGCCTATTACTTTAGAGACTCTAACATATTCGCCTTATTAATTTAGAGACTCTAATGGTCCTAGCCTATAACTTTAGTGACTCTATGAGTTTCGCCTTATTAATTTAGAGACCCTAACAGTCCTGGCCTATTCCTTTATAGACTCTAAGGTTTTCGCCTTATTAATTAGAGACTCTAATTGTAGTCGCCTATTTTTAGAGACTCTAAGATTTTCGACTTATTAATTTAGACACTCCAAATGTCCTGGCCTATTCCTTTAGAGACTCTAGGATTTTTGCCTTATTAATTTAGAGATTCTAACTGTCCTGGCAGACCACTTTAAGGCCTCTAAGAGTTTCGCCTTATTAATTTACAGACACTAAATCTCCTGGCCTATACTTTTAGACACTGTAAGGGTTTTGCCGTATTAGTTTAGAGACTCTAACTGTCCAGGCTTATTACTTTGAGACTCTTAGATTTTCGCCTTATTAATTTGGAGACTCTAACTGTCCTGGCCTATTCCTTTAGAGACCCTAAGAGTTTCGCCTTATTAATTTAGAGACCCTAACTGTCCTGGCCTTTTCCTTTAGAGACCCTAAGTGTTTCGCCTTATTAATTTAGAGACACTAACAGTCCAGGCTTATTCTTTAGAGACTGCAAGAATTTCGCCTTATTAATTTAGAGACACTACCTCTCCTGGCCTATACTTTTAGAGACTCTATGTGATTCGCCTTATTAATTTAGAGATTCTAACTGTAATTGCATATTCTTTAGAGACTCTAAGAGCTTCGACTTATTAATTTTGAGACTCTAACTCTACCGGGCTATACCCTTAGAGATTCTAAGAATTTCGCTTTGTTAATTTAGAGACACTATTTGTCCTGAACTATTCCTTTAGTGACGCTAAGAGATTCGCCTTATTAATTAAGAGAATCTAACTGTCCTGGCCTATTCCTTTAGAGATTCTAAGAGTTTCGCCTTATTAATTTTGAGCCCTAACTGTCCTGCACATATCCTTTAGAGACTGAGAGATTCGCCTCATTAATTTTGAGACTCAAACAGTCCTGTCCTTTTCCTTTAGAGACCCTAATTTTTTCGCCTTTTTAATTTAGAGACTCTAACTGTCCTGGCCTATTCCTTTAGAGACTCTAAGAGATTCGCCTTATTAATTTTGAGACCTAACTGTCCTGCAATATTCCTTTAGAGACTGAGACTTTCGCCTTACTAATTTAGAGACTAGTGTCCTGGCCTATTACTTTAGAGACCCTAAGTTTTTCGCCTTATTAATTTAGAGACTCTAACTGTCCTGAGCTAATTCTTTAGAGATTCTATGTGTTGCGCCTTATTAATTTTGAGACTCTAAATATCCTGGCCTATTCCTTAAAGACTCTATGAGTTTCGCCTTATTAATTTAGAGACTGTAACTGTCCTGGCCTATAAATTAGGGACTCTAAGTTTTTCGCCTTATTAAATTAGAGACACTAACAATCCTGGCTTATTTCTTTAGAGACTCTAACTATTTCGCCATATTAATTTAGAGACACTAACTGTCCTGGCCTATTCCTTTAGAGACTCTAAGAATTTCGCCTTATTATTTTAGAGACCCTAACCCTCCTGGCCTATTACTTTAGAAACTCTAAGAGTTTCGCTTTATTAATTTAAAGACTCTAAATATCCTGTCCTATCCTTTAGAGAATCTAAGGTTTTCGACTTATTAATTTAGAGACACTAACTTTCCTAGCCTATTACTTTAGAGGCTCTAGGATTTTCGCCTTATTAATTTAGAGACTCTAAATGTCCTGGCCTATCACTTTAAAGCCTCAAACAGTTTCGCTTTATTAATTTAGAGACTCTAACACTCCTGGCCTATTCCTTTAGAGACTCTAAGTTTTCGCCTTATTAATTTAGAGACTCTAACTGTCCTTTCATATTCCTTCAGAGGCTCTAAATATTTCGCCTTATTAATTTAGAAACACTAACTCTCCTGGCCTATTCCTTTAGAGAATCTAAGATTTTGGCCTAATCAAATTAGAGACTCTAGCTGTCCTGGCCTAATCCTTTAGAGACTCTAAGTGTTTCGCCTAATTAATTTGGAGACTCTAACTCTCATGGCCTATTCCTTTAGAGATTCTAAGAATATCGCCTTATTAATTTAGATACTCTAACTGTCCTGGCCTATTCTGTAGAGACACTAAGTAATTTGCCTTATTAAGTTAGAGACTCTAACTGTCCTGGCCTATTCCTTTAGAGTCTCTTAGAATTTCGCCTTATTAATTTAGAGACTCTAACTGTCCTGGCCTATTCCTTTAGAGACACTAAGTGTTTCGCCTTATTAATTTAGAGACCCTAATATTCCTGGCCTATTCCTTTAGAAACTCTAAGAGATTCGCCTTATTAATTTAGAGACACTAACTGTCCTGGCCTATTCTTTAGAGACACTAAGAGTTTCGCCTTATTAATTTATGGACTCTATCTTTCCTGGCCTATTACCTTAGAGACTCTAAGAGATTCGCCTTATTAATTTAGAGACTCTACCTTTCCTGGCCAATTCCTTGGAGACTCTAAGAATTTCGCCTTATTAATTTAGAGACTCTAATTCTCTTGGCCTATTCTTTAGAGACTCTAAGCTTTTCGCCTTATTAATTTAGAGACACTAACTGTCCTCTCCTATTCATTTAGAGACTATAAGAATTTTGCCTTATTAATTTAGAGGCTCTAAAATAACTGACCTATTCCTTTAGAGTGTAAGAGTTTCACCTTAATAATTTAGAGACCCTAAGTGTCCTGCACTATTTCTTTAGAGACTGAAACTTTCGCAGTATTAATTTAGAAACTCTAAGAGTCCTGACCTATATCTTTAAAGACCCTAAGTGTTTCGCCTTATTAATTTAGATCCCCTAACTGTCCTGCACTATTCCTTTAGAGATTGAGTCTTTCGCCTTATTCATTTAGAGACTGTAACTGTCCTGGCCTATTCCTTTAGAGACTCTAAGGTACTCAACTTATTAATTTAGAGACCCTAACCTTCCTGAACTAATCGTTTAGAAACTGAGCCTTTCGCCTTATTAATTTAGAGACTCTAAATGCCCTGGCCTATTTCTTTAGAGACCCTAATTTAGAGGCACTAAATGTCTTGGCCTATTCCTTTAGTGACTCTAAGTGTTTCGCCTTATTAATTTAGAGACTCCAACTGTCCTGGCTTATTCCTTTAGAATTTCTAAGAGTTTCGCCTTATTAATTTAGAGATCCTAACTGTCCTGGCCTACTCCTTTAGAGAATCTAAGATCTCCGCCTTATTAATTTAGAGACTCTAACCTTCCTGGCCTTTTCCTTTAGGGACTCTAAGAGTTTCGCCTTATTAATTTATAGACTCTAACTGTCCTGGCCTATTCCTTTAGAGACTCTATGATATTCGCCTTATTAATTTAGAGACTCTAAGTGTCCTGGCCTATCCTTTTAGAGACTCTACGTGTTTCGCCTTATTAATTTAGAGACTCTAACAGTCCTGGCCTAGTCTTTTAGAGTCTCTAAGTGTTTAGCCTTATTAATTTAGAGACACTAATTCTCCTGGCGTATTACTTTAGAGACTCTAAGAGTTCCGCCTTATTAATTTAGAGATACTAAATGCCCTGGCCTATTCCTTTAGAGACACTAATTGTTTCGCCTTAGAAATTTAGAGACGCTAAATCTCCTGGCCTATTACTTTAGAGGCTCTTAGTGTTTCTCCTTATTAATTTATGGCAACTAACTGTCCTAAACTATTTCTTTAGAGACTGAGACTTTCGCCTTATTAATTTAGAGACCCTAACTCTCCTCGCCTATTCCTTTAGAGACTCTAAGTGTTTCGCCTTATTAATTTAGAGACTCTATATTTCATGGTCTATTCTTTTAGAGACTCTAAGAGATTCGCCTTATTAATTTAGAGACTTAAAATATATTAGCCTATTCCTTTAGAGACTCTAAGAGCTTCGCCTTAATAATTTAGAGACTCTTACGGTCCTGGCCTATTCCTTTAGAGACTCTAAGTTTTTCGCCTTATTAATTTAGAGACACTAACTCTCCTGGCCTATTCCTTTAGAGACACTAGGAGTTTCGCCTTATTAATTTAGAGACTCTAACTGTCCTGGCCTATTACTTTAGAGACTCTAAGAGTTTCGGCTTATTAATTTAGAGGCTCTAACTCTCCTGGTCTATCCTTTTAGAGACACTAAGATTTTCGCCTTATTAATTTAGAGACTCCAAATTTTCTGACCTATTCCTTTAGAGACTCTAAGGGTTTCAACATATTAATTTAGAGGCCCTAACTCTCCTGCACCATTCCTTTAGAGACTGAGGTTTTCGCCTTATTAATTTAGAGTCTCTAACTTTCCTGGCCTATTACTTTAGAGAGTCTAAGTGTTTCGCCTTATTAATTTAGAAACCCTATCTCTCCTGCACTATTCTTTAGAGACTGAGATTATCGCGTTATTAATTTAGAGCCTCTAACAGATCTGGCCTATTCCTTTAGAGCCATTAAGAGTTTCGTCCTATTTATTTAGAGACCCTAATTGTCCTGGCTTTTTTCTTTAGAGACTCTAAGATTTTGGCCTTATTAATATAGAGACCCTATCTGTTTTGGCCTAATTCTTTAAAGACTTTAAGTGTTTCGCCTTATTAATTTAGAGACTCTAACTGTCCTGGCCTACTCTAACTGTCCTGGCCTATTCCTTTAGGGACTCTAAGAGTTTCGTCTTTTTAATATAGAGACTCTAACTGTCCTGGCCTAATCCTTTAGAGACTCTAAGTTTTTCGCCTTATTAATCTAGAAACTCTAACTGTCCTGGCCTATTCCTTTAAAGACTCTAAGAGTTTCGCCTTATTAATTTAGAGACACTAACTGTCTTGTCCTATTCCTTTAGAGACTCTAAGAGTTTCGCCTTATTAATTTAGAGACTCTAACAGCCTTGGCCTATTTCTTTAGAGACTCTAAGTGTTTCGCCTTATTAATTTAGAGACTCTAAATGATCTGGCCTATTCCTTATGGACACTAAGGTTTTCGCCTTATTAATTTAGAGAATCTATCTCTCCTTGCCTATAATTTTAGTGTACCTAAGGGTTTCGCCTTATTAATTTAGAGACCATAACGGTCCTGGCCTATTCCATTAGAGTCACTAAGTGTTTCGTCCTATTAATTTAGAGACCCTAAATGTCCTGGCTTATTCCTTTAGAGACTCTAAGAGTTTGGCCTTAATAATATAGAGACCCTATCTGTCTTGGCCTATTCCTTTAGAGACTTTAAGTGTTTCACCTTATTAATTTAGTGATTCTAACTGTCTTGGACTATTCCTTTAGAGACTCTAAGTGTTTCGCCTTATTAATTTAGAGATTCTAACTGTCCTGGACTATTCCTTTAGAGACTCTAAAAGTTTCGCCTTATTAATTGAGAGACAGTAACTGACTTGGCCTATTCCTTTAGCGACTCTAAGAGTTTCGCCTTATTAATTTAGAGACTCTAACTGTCCTGTCCTATTCTTTTAGGGACCCTAAGTGTTTCGCCTTATTAATTTAGAGACCCTAACTGTCCTGGTCTATTTCTTTAGAGACTCTAAGAGTTTCGCCTTATTAATTTAGAGACTCTAAATGTTCTGGCCTATTCCTTGAGAGACACTAAGAGTTTCAGGTTATTAATTTATAGTCTCTAACTGTCCTGGCCTCTTCCTTTAGAGACCCTAAGGATTTCGCCTTATTAATTTAGAGACTCTAACATCCTGGCCTATATCTTTATAGACTCTTAGATTTTAGCCGTATTAATTTAGGGACTCTAACGGTCCTGGTCTATTCCTTTGGAGACTCTAAGTTTTTCCTCTTATTAATATAGGGACTCCAACTTTATTGGCCTAATATTTTAGAGATCCTAAGAGTTTCGCCTTATTAATATAGAGACTAAAGGTTCTGGCCTATAACTTTAGAGATTCTCAGTGTTTGGCCTTATTAATTTAGAGACCCTAACTGTCCCAGGCTATTCCTTTAGAGACTCTAAGGGTTTCGCCTTATTAATTTTGAGACTGTAACTCTCCTGGCCTATTCCTTTTGAGAAACTAAGTGTTTCGCCTTATTAATTTAGGGACACTAACTGACCTGGCCTATTCCTTTTGAGACCCTAAGAGTTTCGCCTTATTAATTTTAAGAATCTAACTATCCTGGCGTATAACTTTAGAGAACCTAAGAGTTTCGCCTTATTAATTTTGAGACATTAAATATCCAGGTCTATTCCTTTAGAGACTCTAATAGTTTAGCCTTATTAATTTAGAGACTCTAAATGTCCTGGCCTATTCATTTAGAGACACTATGTGTTTCGCCTTATTAATTTAGAGACACTAATTGTCCTGGCCTATTACTTTAGAGACTCTAAGAGTTTCGCCTTATTAATTTAGAGACTCTAACTGTCCTGGTCTATAACTTTAGAGAATCTAAGATTTTCGCCTTTTTAATTTAGAGAATCTAACTGTCCTTTCCTATTCCTTTAGAGACTCTACGAGTTTCGCTTTATTAATTTGGAGACCCTAAATCTCCTGGCCTATTACTTTAGAGACTCTAAGTGTTTCGCCTTATTAATTTAGAGACACTAAGTGTCCTGGTCTATCACTTTAGAGACTCTAAGTGCTTCGCCTATTAATTTAGAGTCTCTAACTCTCCTGTCCTATTCCTTTAGAGACTCTTAGAGTTTCGCCTTATTAATTTAGAGACTCTAACACCCCTGGCATATTCCTTTAGAGACCCTAAGAATTTTGCCTTATTAATTTAGAGACACTAACTGTCCTGGCCTGTTCCTTTAGAGACGCTAAGTGTTTCGCCTTAATAATTTGGAGACGCTAACTTTCCTGGCCTATTCGTTTAGAGACTCTAAATGTTTCGCCTTATTAATTTAGAGACTCTAACTGACAAGGCTTATTCCTTTGGAGACTCTGTTTCGCCTTATTAATTTAGAGACTCTAACTGTCCTGGCCTATTCCTTTAGAGACTCTAAATGTTTCGCCTTATTAATGTAGAGAATCTAACTCTTCTGGCCTATTCCTTTAGAGACTCTAAGAGTTTCGCCTTAATAATTTAGAGACTCTGACTGTATTGGCCTATTCCTTTATAGACTCTAAGAGTTTCGCCTTATTAATTTAGAGACCCTAACTGTCCTGTCCAATTCCTTTAGAGACCCTAAGTGTTTCGCCTTATAAATGTAGAGACTCTAACTGTCCTGGCCTAAAACTTTAGAGACTTTAAGGGTTTCGCCTTATTAATTTAGAGACTCTAACTGTCCTGGCCAATCCCTTTGGAGACTCTAAGTGTTTCGCCTTATTAATTAAGAGCCCTAACTGTCCTGCACTATTCCTTTAGAGACTGAGACTTTCGCCTTATTAATTTTTGTTCTCTAAGTGTACTGGCCTAATCCTTTAGAAACTCTAAGTGTTTCGACTTATTAATTTAGAGAATCTAACTGTCCTGGCCTATTCATTTAGAGGCTCTAAGAGATTCGCCTTATTAAATTAGAGACTCTAACTCTCCTGGCCTATTCCTTTCGAGACACTAAGAGTTTCGCCTTAATAATTTAGAGACTCTAATTGTCCTGGCCTATTACTTTAGAGACTCTAATAGTTTCGACTTTTTAATTTATAGACACTAATTCTCCTGGCCTATTCCTTTGGACACTCTAATATATTAGGCTTATTAATTTAGAGAATCTAACTGTCCTGGCCTATTCCTTTAGAGACTCTAAGAATTTCGCCTTATTAATTTAGAGACTCTAAATGTCCTGGCCTATACCTTTAGAAATTCTAAGAGTTTCGCCTTATTAATTTAGAGACACTAACTGCCATGGCCTATTCCTTTAGAGAATCTAAGAGTTTCGCATTATTAATTTAGAGACTCTAACTATCCTGGCCTATTCATTTAGAGACTCTAATTTTTTCGTCTTATTAATTTTGAGACTCTAAACCTCCTGGCCTAAACCTTTAGAGACTGTATGAGTTTCGCCTTATTAATTTAGGGACGCTAACTTTACTGGCCTATTCATTTAGAGACACTAAGAGTTTCGCCTTATTCATTTAGAGACTCTAACTGTCCTGGCCTATACCTTTAGAGACTGTTAGTGTTTCGTCTTATTAATTTAGAGACCCTAACTCTCCTGGCCTATACATTTAGAGAATCTATGATTTTCGCATTATTAATTTAATGACTCTAACTGTCCTTGCCTATTCCTTTAGAGACTCTAAGTATTTCGCCTTATTAATTTAGAGACCCTAACTGACCTGGCCTAAATCTTTTGAGATCCTAAGATTTTCGCCTTATTCATTTAGAGACTCTAACTGTCCTGGCCTATTCCTTTAGAGACTGTTAGAGTTTCGTCTTATTAATTTTGAGACTCTAAATATCCTGGCCTATAACTTTAGAGACTCTAAGTTTATCGAATTATTAATTTAGAGACACTAACTGTCCTGGCCTATTACTTTAGAGACTCTAAGAATTTCGCCTTATTAAATTAGAGACCCTAACCTTCCTGGCCTATTCCTTTAGAGACACTTTGAATTTCGCCTTATTAATTTAGAGACACTAACTGTCCCCGCCTATTCATTTAGAGACTCTAAATGTTTCTCCTTGTTAATTTAGAGACCCTAAGAGTCCTGGCCTATTCCTTTAGAGACTCTAAGAGTTTCGCCTTATTAATTTAGAGATTCTAACTGCCCTGGCCTTTTCCTTTTGAGACACTAAGAGTTTCGCCTTATTAATTTAAAGACTCTAGCACACCTGGCCTATTCTTTAGAGACTCTAATAATTACGCCTTATTAATTTAGGGACCCTAACTGTCTTGGCTTATTCCTTTAGAGACTCTAATAATTTCGCCTTATTAATTTAGAGACACTAACTGTCCTGGCCTATTCCTTTAGAGACGCTAAGAGTTTCGCCATATTAATTTAGAGACGCTAACTCTCCTGGCCTATTTCTTTAGAGACTCTAAGAATTTCGCCTTATTAATTTAGAGACTCTAACTGTCCAGGCCTATTCCTTTAGAGAATCTAAGTGTTTCCCCATATTAATTTAGAGACTCTAACTTTCCTGGCTTATCCCTTTAGAGACTCTAAGTTTTTCGCCTTATTAATTTTGAGAATCTAACTTTCCCGGCCTATTCCTTTAGAGACTCTAAGTGTTTCGCCTTAATAATTTAGAGACACTAACAGTCCTGGCCTATTCATTTAGAGACTCAAAGAGATTCGGCTTATTAATTTAGAGACACTAACTGTCCTGGCCTATTTCTTTGGAGACTCTGTGTATTTCGCCTTATTAATTTAGAGAATCTAACTGTCCTGGCCTATAACTTTAGAGACTTTAAGAGTTTCGCCTTATTAATTTAGACACTCTATCTGTCCTGGCATATTCCTTTTGAGACACTAAGATATTCGTCTCATTAATTTAGAGCCCCTAACTGTTCTGCACTATTCCTTTAGAGACTGAGACTTTTGCCTTATTAATTTAGAGACTCTTACTGTACTGGCCTATTCATTTAGAGACTCTAAGTGTTTCGACTTTTTAATTTAGAGACTCTAACTGGCCTGGTCTATTCCTTTAGAGACTCTAAGGCATTCGCCTTATTAATTTAGACACTCTAACTGTCCTGGCCTATTCCTTTAGAGACACTAATATTTTCGCCTTTTTAATTTAGAGACTCTAACTGTCCTGGCCTATTCCTTTAGAGACTCTAATAGTTTCAACTTTTTAATTTAAAGACATTTTATTCTCCTGGCCTATTCCTTTAGAGACTCTAATAAATTCGCCTTATTAATTTAGAGACTCTAACTATCCTGGCCTATACCTTTAGAGACTCTAAGATTTTCGCCTTGTTAATTTTGAGACTCTAACTGTCCTGGCCTAATCCTTTAGAGATCCTAAGTGTATCGCCTTATTAATTTAGAGACACTAACTGCCCTGGCCTATTCCTTTAGAGACTCTAAGAGTTTCGCCTTTTTAATTTAGAGACTAACTGTCCTATCCTATAACATTAGAGATGCTAAGATTTTCGCATTATTAATTTAGAGACTCTTACTGTCCTGGCCTATTGCTTTAGAGACACTAAGGGTTTCGGCTTATTAATTTCGAGATTCTAACTGTCCTGGCCTATTCCTTTAGAGTCTCTAAGTGTTTCGCCTTATTGATTTTGAACCTCTAAATGAACTGGCCTAATCCTTTTGAGACTCTAAGAGTTTCACCTTATTAATTTAAATACTCTAACACTCCTGGCCTAATCCTTTAGAGCCTCTAAGAGTTTCGCCTTAATAATTTAGAGACAATAACTGTCATGGCCTATTCCTTTAGAGACTCTAATAGTTTCGCCTTATTAATTTAGAGACTCTAACTGTCCGGGCCAATTTCTTTAGAGACTGTAAAATTTTCGCCTTATTAGTTTAGAGACCCTAAATCTCCTGGCCTATTCCTTTAGAGACTAATTTTTTCGCCTTATTAATTTAGAGACTCAAACTGTCCTGGCCTAACACTTTAGAGACTTTAAGATTTTCGCCTTATTAATTTAGAGGCTCTAACTCTCCTGGCCTATTCCTTTAGAGGCTTTAAGTGTTTCAACTTATTAATTTAGAGCCCCTAACTGTCCTGCACTAATACTTTAGAGTCTGAGTTTTTCGCCTAATTAATTTAGAGACTCTAACTGTCCAGGCCTATTCCTTTACAGACTCTAAGATTTTCGCCTTATTAATTTCGAGACCCCAACGCTCTTGGCCTATTCCTTTAGAGACTTAGGTGTTACGCCTTATTACTTTAGAGACTCTAACGGTCCTGGCCTATTCCTTTAGAGACTCTAAGTGTTTCACCTTATTAATTTAGAGCCTCTAACTGTCCTTCATTATTCCTTTAGAGACTGAGAATTTCGCCTTATTAATTTAGAGACTCTACTTCTCCTGGCCTATATCTTTAGAGATTCCTGGCCTTTTCCTTTAGAGACTCTAAGAGTTTCGCCTTATTAATTTAGAGATTCTAATTCTCCTGGCCTATTCCTTTAGAGACTCTAAGAATTTCGCCTTATTAATTTAGAGACTCTAACTGTGCTGGCCTATTCCTTTAGAGACTCTAAGAATTTCGCCTTATTAATTTAGAGACTCTAACTGTCCTGGCCTATTCCTTTAGAGAATCTAAGAGTTTCGCCTTATTAATTTAGAGACTCTAACTGTCCTGGCCTATTCCTTTAGAGACTCTAAGGGTTTCGCCTTATTAAATTAGAGGCTGTAACTGTCCTGTCCTATTCCTTTTAGAGACTCTAAGATTTTCGCCTTATTAATTTTGAAACTCTATCACCCCTGGCCTATTCCTTTAGAGACTCTAAGAGTTTCGCCTTATTAACTTAGAGACTCTAGCTGTCCTGGCCTAATCCTTTAGAGACTCTAAAAGTTTCGCCTTATTAATTTAGAGACTCTAAATTTTTTTATGTATATTAAGCATTCTCCATCACCCGGAAGTGACACTACATACTATAATATGACTAGCTGTTGATTCTTGGTTATAGGTAGAGGATGCAGGGTCTGCCTCTGCCCTAGGCGTCGGCCACTGCATTCCCTTTACAATGTATAACCACTGTATATCACTTAGCCCTTTCCAGTTACACCGTCACCGCTATAATTTATCAAAATCTATTGAATTTTTAAATTTCTTAAATGAGTTCAGTTGTTTTGTTATTAGATAATGTTTGCTTATTGGCCAGATTCCATGTTTTAGTGTATCCTTCTTGATTATTTCCCTTTGATGTTGAAGTAGGGTGCTATGGTAGAGCAAGTGGTCCGTAGTCTGATCTCCCTTGTTGCATGGACATGTTGCACTTGCCAATAATTAGAATCGGTGTAGTTAGGCTCTGGTTTTACCGTGTCCTGACACCATAGCTGTGAAATTTGAGGTTATGTGTAATTTCGATTTGAGTCTGTCTTTTATGCTGGGATAGAATTGTTTTGTTTGAGCTGCTTTTGGACTTTCCTCCCAGTTTTGTTGCCATTTTAGCTTGGATTCTTCTTCTAGCTCCCGGAACAGCGTACTCAAAGGTATTCTGCTGTAAGAGGTTGTCTTATCTTTGACCCGCGCCGCTGTTTTTGCCAGTTGATCAGCCAGTTCGTTTCCGAGGATCCCTGCATGCGCCTTGACTAATGCAAACGCTACAATCCAGTTGGATCTCTCCAATTTAGATAGTCTCTCCCATTTCTCTTCGATTAGATAGCTGTGGTTGTTTACGATCTTAATCGAGTTCAGGGAGATTCTGCTGTCCGTGATTATAGCTGCAGTGCGTCTCTAACTGTCCTGGCCAATTCGTTATAGCCTCTAAGAGTTTCGCCTTATTAATTTAGAGACTCTAACTCTCTTGGCCTAATCTTTTAGGGACTCTAAGTGTTACGCCTTCTTAATATAGAGAATCTAACTGTCTTGGCCTATTCCTTTAGAGACTCTAAGATATTCGCCTCATTAATTTAGAGACACTAACTGTCCTGTCCAATTACTTTAGAGACTCTAAGAGTTTCTCCTTATTAATTTAGAGACTCTAACTGTCCTGGTCTATTTCTTTAGAGACTCTAAAAGTTTCGCCTTATTAACCTTTATCCGACGGCGCGCCATATATGGTGCAGACTTGGAAGTGCTCGCCGTACGAACGCACCCTATGTGTTGCGCTGCGAGCATTTAAATCGTTGCGCATGTGTGGCAATAAACGTTTATAAATCATGAACCGAAGGTTATTAAATAATGAAATAATCTGCGCTGTGTTGCGAATACATCAGAGATATTTCAGTTCAGACAAATATTCAGTAGAAATTTTTAAT